>Ga0256913_10000145_pt1 | contig 33275 bp, 24 predicted proteins | sample Axial_MatmetaG_FD_185970 | JGI IMG/M metagenome (GOLD analysis project Ga0256913, IMG submission 185970) | Deep-sea worm associated microbial mat communities from Axial Seamount, Juan de Fuca Ridge, Pacific Ocean - Axial_Mat | ecosystem: Environmental > Aquatic > Marine > Oceanic > Microbial... | reverse complement strand
AAAAAAATATCACTCAATATCAAAAAGAGTTTTTACTTTTATATCTGCCGATGTCAGTTTTTGTGTTGTTTCAAAAAAGAGACTTTTTACTTCACCCGGCAATAGATCAAAATAGTTATCCCCGAAAAAGCCATCCACTGAAGTTGACATATAAACACCTTTTGCAAACTTTTGGGAAGTGAGGAGTATGACATAACCATTAACCCGATGCTCCATATCAATCGAGATTTCCGGATTTTTCAGTTTAAGGTTTTTTGGTTTTGCAAAAAAGTAGTTATTCTCAGCCAATAAGACATCTTCTGATAAAAGCTTAGCATTTAAGAAAACCGCCGTTGTATCATATGCCGAAAGCAGCTCCCTGCTCAACCGGTAAACCACGTCAGAACTATTCTTTTCAATAAGCAAATCTCTGTCTCCTTGTTTAAGCACAACACCATCAAAATCCAACAGCTTCCATTGTAGCACTGCTTTTTGCGAAGCCGGTTCATCACTAATCACCCAAACCCTAAAACCATCGTCGGTTTTATCAAACGAAATCAGCAACGGGGCATAATCATGTTTCACCTGATAATGCAGTGCTTTCCATCGGCCATAATAATCAAATGAAGACCATGAGACTACCGGCCAGCAATCGTTTAACTGCCAGTAGAGCGTCCCCATGCAGTAAGGTTTGGCTCGACGGTGGGCTTCAATAGCCATGCCAATACCATATGCCTGCAACAACTGACTAACATAATCGTAATCTTCCAAACTTTCCGGAACCGGAAAATCACGCTTCATATATTGTTTTATGGCTTCCCAGCCAAAAGGATGCTTCTGATGCACATTGAGCACTTTAGAGCTCATCTCCCTGTCTTCAGGCAAGGTAAAAGCTTCAATGGTTCTCATATCCGGCATGCCCTGAAAGCCGTATTCACTCATAAAGCGGCCAATTTTCTTTTCATAATTAATAAATGGAACTCTTCCCCACCACACTTCCCAGTAATGAACATCACCCTGCTTAAAAGCTTCATTATGTCCCCAGCCAATGGAGGGCGAACTGGGCCAGTAAAAGGTACCGGGAGAATAAGTTTGTATCACTTCGGGCAACATCTTCTCAAAAATATCCAGATAGGCATTCCACAGTTTTGAAGAATCCTCAGCAGAATAATCGTAGCTCTTCTGCCAGCCCCAGTTGTGCCATGCCTCATCCACCTCGTTGTTGCCACACCACAACACAATGGAAGAATGATTGCGCAACCTGACCACATTCTCTTCGGCTTCCTTCTTCACATTAGCAATAAAAGCTGAATCGCCGGGACTCATATTGCAGGCAAACATAAAATCCTGCCAAACCATCATTCCGTTTTCATCGCAAAGCTGATAAAACAAATCCTTTTCATAAGTTCCCCCTCCCCAAACACGCAACATATTCATGTTGGCTTTACGGGCATCGGTAATGATTTGTTCATACTTTTCATCACTCACACGCGAAAGGAAATTATCGGGAGGAATGTAATTGGCTCCTTTAGCAAACACGGGAACACCATTAACTCTAAAATAAAAACTTTTGCCGGTTGAGTCGGATTCCTGAATCACTTCAATACTCCTGAAACCGGTTTTCACCTCTTTTGAATCCAGTATCCTGTCTCCTCGCTTAAGTTCAACCCTGTATGCATACTGATTCGGTTCTCCAAGTCCATTAGGCCACCATAGCTTTGGCCGGATTATTCTGTCTGATAAAGAAAACCTGTTCTTTCCTTCATATAATTCCACACTAAGTTTACTTATCAAAGTTGAATCACGAAAAAGCAATAATTCACCGATTTCCATTCCTGCTGCCTCAACAGCTATTGTTACTTCAGCTTGCGCTTCGAAACTATTAACACTCCTCTGCTCAACAAAAACATCATCCAACCTCGTTGCATCCCACACCCTGATATATGCCGGGCGCCATATACCACAAGTAATGAAAGTCGGCCCCCAGTCCCAACCAAAATGATAGGGTGCTTTTCGCACATATCCGTAATCGTACGGCAATTTCCACTTCCCTTGCCTTCGGGCAGCCTCAATTACTTTTAATGGCGACGTAAAAACAACTTTTAGTTGATTATGCTTTTGCAAAATACTTTTCACATCAACATACCAGACGCGAAACATATTGTCGGCACTTAAAATAAGTGTTCCGTTTAAATATACCCTGGCGTAGGTATCCAGTCCTTCAAAAACCATTTCAACTTTGTCATGGTTTCTTACATTAGCCGTAAGATCAAAATCAGTTTCAAAGACCCAGTCGTGTTTGGCAACCCATTGCAGTTTATTCTCGTTATCACGATAAAAAGGCTCGGCAATTACTCCTTTTGAAAGCAGTGCCATATAAACATCCGACGGGTCAATATTTGTTAATGACACTGTATCAGAATGCAGGTTCCATACAAAAGATTTCAAGTCGGTTTGCTGAGCAGCAGCCTGAAAAACCACAAACAGCAAGAAAGTGAACAGCTTTGATTTCATAAACCAGATATTTTCAATAAAAGTAAGTAAAACTGAGATAAACGCATGCGGAATCTTCTTTTTGAGCCATATTTAAGGAACAAAAAAAGAGAAGTGAAAAAAATTCAATTTTTTACTCAATTTTCTTGGAGATATAATTTTTTTATCTACTTTTGCCGCCACGTTCGACAGAAGAACAAATGGTCCGTTCGTCTAGTCAGGTCAGGACGCCAGGTTTTCATCCTGGTAACACGGGTTCGAATCCCGTACGGACTACCAGAAGCCGGTTAAACGGCTGAGAATAAACCGTCCAAAAACGGAGTATAAAAGGGGGTGCGATTTACCCCCTTTTTTTATTGCCTAAAAATGACATAATTACATAGTAATTAACAATCACAACACTTTTTTGTTTCCATAGTGATTTAACCCGATCTCTATTCTTTTTTTACTACTACATTTCAAGCTTATCTCAAAACATCGGAATATTAGTTCAAATCCGCTTTAAAGGCTTTTTGCGAATACTATGGCTTTGAACTGAACCCGAAAGAACTCTGTGGCGCCAACTTTGCCAATATTGAAGGAAGAAGAATCGTTAAAACCATTCACGGCAGAAACACCGAAATTTCCAAAGAAATCAAAGAAATAATAACCTACCCGCCTGCTGTTGAACGGGAATCTTTTTAATCATTTATTCCAAAAAACATCAAAATTTGCCTTTGATATTCAATTGTTTATATTTCCTGCAAATTATTATTATTTCACTTTTTTTTAAGTCTTTTCTCCCTACGTTAGCGAAAATATTCAACAAGAAATTTTCTCGTAGGGGGAGGATTGCATACAACGAGATATCAAAATGCTCTTCATTCATATAACAACAGAACGCTTCATTTTCTGCGGATGTGCTTTTTTTAAATATTGATATTAAGCTATCCGAAGATACGCCATTGATTGAAATAATTCTTTTTCCAACCGGAGCTTTTATTGACTCTATTTGTGAACCTTTTACAATAAAGGTTTTCGAAGGTATATCAATTTTTATTGTATAAGGGAATTTGAGGTAGTCTCCAATCTCTTCACAGAATAATGATTACTATAACTATCAAATTTATATCATTGTTTTTCTGACCATTAGAATTGAAGAATTATTACTCCACCACCACCTTTTTTACAACTGTTCCTGCTTCAGAACTGATTTTAATAAAATACAATCCCTGCCCCTGATGTGACAAATCGACCTGTATCATCCCGTTATTGCTAAATGAAGTTTGCTCAAAAACAACATTGCCTCTCACATCAAATATCTGAAGATGGCTGCCGGAAATTAATTCTTCCGAACTGATATAAACTAACCCCGCAGTTGGATTCGGATAGAAAAACATTTGCTGATTATCAACAATCTCTCCGGTACTTATCAAAGTAGTAGTTGCCGGGAAAACAATATTATCGAGCCATGCACAATCGCTTCCTGCCGTTCCCACAGGATCCTTTTCATAAGCCCATAACAAAACATGCGCCCCCTGCGATACCGGAAAGCTCACTTCTTCCCAATCGGTTTCACCCGACCATTTTCCCAACACTGTTCCATCCAAATAAAACTTTAAGAAATCCCAGTTCTGCTCTGATGATACTTTGTAATGAAAAGATATCTCACCATCACCAACGGTCTCCATCGAAATGGTAAGACCCGAACTTTGGTTATGAGTTATAGCACCTGACTTTGCACTGTAAACACCTTCGAAAGGGTTCTCCGTAATGACTTCCCACGGCATATTACCGGCGTTAGCCCATTCAAAGGCCGAGAAGTCGCCTGTTTCAAAATCCTCTTTTATTATTCCAATGGTAGTATGATAAGTGTTGCTAAAAGCATAAGCACCCGTGGTTGTTTCCAATTGAAACTCAACAGGAGTTCCGGAAGGGGCAAGTGGATCAACAACAACTTCAAACAGCGCTACAATCGAGTCATCAACTGCCATATCGCCCAAATTGAAAGAATCACTGTTAAAGCTTATATAAAGATTACCGGAACTTAACCCGGCAATGGCACCTTCACAATCACTGTGTCCCTTATTTACAACAGGTATCGAAATAGTCGCGGTTTCACCGGGATCGAGCATTCCGTTATTATTTCCAGTCTGACTATCGTCAATTATCATGTTATACAAATCAAGCTGAGGAGCATTGGCAATAAGCTGAAAACCTGAAGTCCAGGTTTGTCCACCATCAATTGCATCAATAAACAATTTGAGCACCGTTTGATCGGGAATGTTGTTGGCCACTTCAAAACTAAATGCCTGCTCTTTCATCACGGTATCGGCAGAAGCAATAAAACCATAATGCTCTCCTCCATCAGTAATGGTAAACCACTCGTAATTATCCTGATACATAACAGCATCCACATCTATTGCATCATCATTTCCAACATTTCTTAACGAAAGATCCAGTGCGATCTGTTCACCAAAATCGATGAGCCCGTTTCCATTCCCTGCTGCATCATCAATAATACTTTCGGCATAAACTACATATGGCCCTTCGGCAGGAATAAATAAGATGTCATTGGTATCGGGAAGGCAATTGTATCCACTGACAATCAGCATTCCATCACCAACTTCTGTAACCGGCGGATCAAAAACCATGGTAGCCACACCGTTCTCATTGGTAACACCTGACGAGCGCAATTCACCCTCTTTTAAAATAGCACAGTTAAACCCCTCTTTTGCCTCTCCCTCTGAACTGACCGTCACTTCAATGGAGGTTGTCCCTAACATAACTTCTACAGGATAAGTAACATCAACATCTATCGGCTCATCATTCCACACGCTCATGGCAGGATCGCCCAAGATATTTATATCATAAAAATTCCATCGCATCGCACCTTCTTCATGCTGACCCGGAGCTTCAACCCAGGGTGCTGTTTGAATTTTACACTCTACAAATGCTTTTCCAATCTGCGCAATCTCCTCATGAAACATAGCATCTACCATTTCGCGGTGAAGGTGTGCTGCAGGCCCTTCGGTCTGGCCTTCGTTAAACCATCCAAATCGTGAATTACCTATAACCGCCACAGCAAAATTGTGAATATTAACCATCCGCTCCAGAATACAATCATCATTATCAAACGAGCCACAGTCGCAACCATGGGTTTGCATGATGGTAAAGTTGTGATCAATGCCGTTAGCACCATAGAAATTAGCATCTGTAATATCACTGCTATATAAATGTGCAACATAAGCCGGACTAGCATGGCCAACATGATGAACAAATTGTCTGCCCTGATTGACTTTCTCCATTAAATCGCTGCCACCCCATGCTGCATCATGCTCGTACATTTTATCGATATTATAAGTTTCAGGAATACCAATGGTAGTATAACCATTGTCATCGTGCTCACCAATTAAAAGCTCAAGGTAGTCCATTCCCCATGTTTCAGGGGTGTTATACAGGTGTTCGCCTGCCAGCAATGGTTTTTGAAATTCACCCAAAACCGGTGAATTCTGATAGGAAATACTTTTATTAATGAGGTTCGAAAGCTCATCAGAATTGCTAAAGGGAAATCGTGCGACGGCAATATCCGGCAAAAGATCATCTTCATCAGGCTCAGCCCATTTATTATCTCCATCATCATTCCAGTTTCCATCCAAACCCGAATAATAAAGGTCGGCTGGTATTCCAAGATCAGTATATCCGCCACCCGACTCAACATAACAATAAAAACCACGATAAGGGATAAGCTCCACATCACCACCAAGCAATACATACTCAATTCCGGATTCCTGATACTCTTGAATGATCAGGTTTCTAATTTTCTCCTGCAAATCCTGACCATCAATACTGGCTGAAATATACTCCTTTGTAATAACCTTTGAAGCGGCACCCCGCGACAGATAAATATCCCGCAACTCATCAAAATCACTTTCAAATTGTGCCGGAGTTATAATAAGTAGTTTGTATGCATCCTCACTTCTCAATGATTTTACCGGATAGGCAAAAACCATATCAGGATTTTGCGCCAGTTTTTGAATACTTGACAAAACACTATTATGATTGCTCAGATTTTTAAGAGCAACTTCAGCTTTATGAGCCGGAGCAGTTGTTATCCGAATGGTAACCTTTGTATAATAAGAAACGGTACCATTTACAGGATTATATTTAACCGGTGTAAATGTTGATAATGCAAACCCGTGTCCATTCAAAAACTGTGTTGTTAATCTCCCGTTTTGTTGTAAAGGATAAACAGTATCGGCACTATATAGTTTCTCATTCTTTGCAAAAATTGCTTTCTTCGTTTCCGACAAAGGGCGTGAAGGCTGATAAGGCCACAAACTGAAGCTCCCCTCAAGCATAACTTCGTTTTCGCCAACAAACTCAATTGAAGTTGCCACATGCCCGGGAGGCAGCAACAAACTCACTGATGAATAAGGCAAAGCAGGTTCGCCGGCAGGAGCTGTTAGTAAATCGTTTCCAAAAGATATCTGCTGATAACCGTTTATTTCGGTTATAACAGGTCTTAGAAAATGATAAGTCTTTTCGATAGTTTCGGCTTGCAAAGCCCACTGGAAAAGGATTAACAAGGCAAGTAAAGAAATTTTTCTCATAATAAATTGATTAAAAATCCGAACTGTTAAATATGACACCAATATATGATTTCAGTTGCTTTACTACACCCTGCCATCGCAGTTTATAAAACATCTAAATTATATAATTCTAAAGTATCTTATAAATAAAATCGTTGATCAATCACTAATTTTAAAATTTGACAGCCACCTGTTAATCCCTTTCATGTGTTTATAATTCTGTATCTTATTAATTATGATTTATCTTGATTTCCTCCCCCCTTATCCCCTCCCGATAATCATCGGGAAGTGGGGAAATTCTACCAAAACACTACAGAGGCAAATAATCATTCTACTGTGTGTCTAAATTTTTTAGTCATGGATGTTTCATCTAATCTTTTTCGTTTTTCCATTCTCAATTTAAAATCACTAAATATATTTCTCATAAGGAAGAAATATCACCGAAATCCTTACTTTTGTGGTCAAATAATTTTCAATGATTGTAATTGCAGACAGTGGGTCAACCAAAACCCAGTGGGTAGTACTAAATAGGGGGAAAGTAATCTCAGATATTACCACACAAGGTTTCAACCCATATTATTATAAACCTGATGAGCTTAAGAAGGCTTTGTTCGAAGAACTCCATTATAAAATTGACGCAGAAAAAATTGAAGAAGTTTTCTTTTATGGTGCCGGCTGCTCCAACAATAAAAATTGCAGTCTGGTAAAAAACGCACTTCAACCGTTTTTCACAAAAGCAATTATTCATACCGAACACGACTTAACTGCCGCAGCAGCTGCACTCCTTCAAAACAAAAAAGGAATTGCCTGTATTTTAGGAACCGGTTGCAACTCCTGCATGTGGGACGGAGAAAAAGTTACAGCTAACCTGCCCTCACTGGGCTGGATTCTTGCCGACGAAGGTAGTGGGACTTATCTGGGGAGATTATTATTACAACGCATGCTCTCTAACGACATTGAAGAAGAACTTACTGAGAAATTCTACAAAAAATACAACCTCAACTTTGAATCGACGCTTCATAAAATTTATGGAGAACCTTTCCCAAATCAGTTTTTCGCTTCATTAAGCAAGTTTGCCGGTGAAAACCTGAACTATCCGAAATGCCGTCAAACGGTTAAAGATTCCTTCAGTGATTTTATTGAAAAGCAGGTTTCAAAGTATCCCGGCTATCAAAACCAAACAGTAAGTTTTACGGGCTCAGTTGCTTTTGTTTTTCAGGACATTTTAAAGGAAGTACTCTATGAACACAATATCACATTGGGCATTATTATGAAGAAACCAATGGAAGGGTTGATTAAGTATCATTCACGCTAAATTTTCATAAAAAGTAGTGGGTCATAATGAACGTTATGCTAATGGTACGATGTATCCAAACATGGTAGAAAAATACCAAAGTATTACTTAAAAGCCCAAAACTTCTTCATTCATTGACCTACAGTCATTTATTGTTTGAAATTGGGGCTTATTGTAATTAGGAATTGGTAATTTCTTTCAAGCGAAGCAAACGGACATACAGAGCAACAGTATATCTTTCAACTCATCAATGATAAAAACAAAAATACCCTGGAATAATACCTGCTTCGAACTTATGTTTAAAACTGCCGGATTGATTATAAACCAATACCTTACCGTTTCGCACATAATCCAAAACATCTGAAACAAAGAGTTCCTCTATATCGGGTCTTACACCCAAAGTATAAAAGTTGTTCTCCCCGTTTTCAATAAAGGGTTGTGTTGGCAATTGATCTGCAGCAATATTCATCCTGAAAACTGATTTATTAAGAAAGTATAGTTGTTCTCCTGCACCATTGATACTTAAACTGAAAGGATTGCTGTTCTTTTCAGGAAAATCAAATCTCCTTTCAATTGAATTATCAAAAGGGTCAATCCTGTAAAGTGCCGGAGTTTCGGTATTACCATAACCTCCACTACACAATATCCATAGCTTCCCGTTTTTGTCAACAACCATACTATTTGGCTCCTTAGTTACCTGAACGGAGTCAACCAGCTTAAGGTTATCCAATTCAACAACCAAAACTTTATCGTTAGGATTCTTTTGGTTAAGACCCGACCAGTTGGCAACAAAAACCCTATTCCCAATTTTCTGCATCGACTCTGAGCTTCGACCATTGAGGTCTATTTTTCCTGTTACTTCAAAGGTAGAAGGATTAACTACTGTAAGATATTTATCATATAAATCAGAAACCAATGCAAGATTATCGCTAATGATCAACAATTCGCGAGGAGAGGTTAACCCGCTGATTTTTCCAAGGAAAGTTCCATCACTTATATTAGTTACATAAATTAATCCCGAGTTATTGACAACAATATACCCTTTGTTGTTATGAATGGTCATGTAATTGGCCACATCACCCAGCGGTACTTTGTTCACGGCATAAAAAGCATCGGACATTACAGTATCACTCTGAAAACCCATCCATGTTAACGATGCATTACCCGTTGTAAAGTTTCCCTCGTTCAACACAAATACGCCGGGAGGATTAAATACCGCCGGCACTGCTTCAGGCTCATCCTTCTTGCAGGAAGAGAAAGCCAACAAAACCAGCGCTATTATAAAAATTCGATATCTCATAATGTAAATTATTGTTTAAGAAAACCAGCTATCAGTATTCTATTTCAAATCAAGCTTAAGAGTCACTTCAAAGTTTCTCCCGGGCATAGCACGCCAAAGTATCGCCTGATACTGCACATCAAACATGTTGTTAATTTTTGCCTGTAACTGAAAATCTACCTTTTTCATTATCCATTTTTTTCCCAATTGCAAATCATTGAGCCAGTATGCAGGCAAACTATTTGAATAAGAGTCAGCCGGATTCATGGTAGTGGTTCTTTCACCGGTAACAACCGAATTCAAACCTACTGACCAGTTTCGATAGCTCATATACAAAAAAAGGTTTCCATGGTGAGCCGGAATATAAATCAGCTGCCTTCCATTGTACCCTTCATCCTTTGCCAATTGACTTTCATCGGTAGTTTTAGTAAAAGCATACTCGCCCGAAACCCGGTAATACCAGTCATTCATTCTTCCACTCATTTGTACCGAAACCTCCACCCCTCTGGTATATACATCAGCAATATTTTCCGGGGTCCAGAAACGATAATCAGAGGGTTTCCATTGAATCCAGTTTGTCATCTTTGAAAAATAGGCTGAAACATCCAACGCGAGCAAATGATTTTTTGAAAATGAGTTTACATAATTAACACCAAACTCTGTTTGCCACCCCTCTTCAGGCTTCAGGTTGATATTTCCACCCGGATACCAATAAAGGTCATTCAGAGTCGGCAAATGATAATTTCTTGAAAAGGTAGTTCTCACATACAAGTCCCGGTTCTTAATTACCCTGTAATTAATACCCAGCAACGGCATCAGCGGCAGTAACTTGCCATCAGTCACCTCGCTGCGTACTAAAGCATCCAGTGTGAGCTTTTCCCAAAACAGCTTTTTTAATCCAGCATAAAAAGAGGTAGTTACCCTCAGTTTTACACCTTCATAATTATTACTAATCACTTTATTGTAATCCAAATCGAGCCCAACATTGGTTTTCCAGCCACGAGGAAATTCCTGTGTCCACTTCGACTTGGCAAAAAATCCGGTAGTATTGTTTTTTGAATCAATAAGCGTTACAACATTAGAGGAGTCATCAGAAGTAGTGGTTTTCAAATAGTAATGCTGATCCTCATAAAACCAGGCACCTTTTACCTCAATTCTGGATTTATTCTTATGAAAGAGCCACCCTAATACATTTCGCGAAAAAAAAGTATTCTGATACTCTTCGGGGTTCCCACCTTTATAAACATTAGTCATAATGGGTGGAATATTTCTGTTGTTCCACTGGTTCCAACTCATCAAACTCAACCGCTGATAAGGGGTTAATTGCCACGAAAACTGCTGCAAAAAGCCACCATTCATAAAAGATGCATTTTGTTGCATCATCCACTCAGAAGGCAGCACTCCGTTGTTATAGTAAGAAAAATCATTCTTTGAAGACTGAAACATAGCCCGTGTTCCTGAACTAAAATTCTCGGTTCGCAGGTTTAATGAGACGGCCGTGTTATAGCTACCGAAACTCCCCAGCGACTGGTTAATATGCAACAATGGTCTTTTCGACTGATTGGTATTATTATCGAGCAGCACACTTCCACCCAAAGCCCCACTGGTTTTGTATAACGAGCCGCCGCCATAAAGTAAACCTACCTCATCAAAAAATGACTCGGGAACATAGGAAAAATCAACCTGTCCCAGCATGGGCGAATTAATAGCAAAGTCATTCCACAACACCTGCGTGTGCGATGCAGCCGTTCCACGAAATGAAGCAGATGAAATACTGCCTTTTCCATACGATTTGATAAAGACAGGAGAAAAAGCCGAAAGGAGTTGCCCCAGATCGAAATGCTCAAAATCACGCTTAATCAGCGTATCAATTTTCGTTTTTTTAAAAGAGTTTTGATAAGTATCTTTAATGGCAATAATCTCAAACTCATGAAGATTAAGAGTATCAAAAACAGCCTGTCCACTTACCGTGGGAATAATCCCTGCAAACAGCATGAGAAAAAACACAACTATTCTAACCCTTTGAATCATTCTTTAATCACCTTCACAACTTTTGTTCTTCCATCTTCACTTTCCATTCTTATTAACAACAAGCCGTCAGGCAATCCGGAAAGATCTTTTTTTTCAGATATCACGGTTTGTCTGCCAGATAACAACCTGCCAAAAGCATCAAAAATGGTAATGAAATTAACATTCCCTTTTACATTAATGAAAGTGGTGCAAGGATTCGGGTAAATATCTCCTGACCACTGAGCCTGATACTCCATCACGGCTGTAGAAGTATTGTGAATTACACCCACCGCATCCAGATCAAAACCTCCTGTTTCAAAAGGTGTTGGCCAGGGATCGTTGATTTTGTTTCCACGGCTGTCAAAAGTAGAAAACTGATTATTGATGCTTCCCACAACATCAACAACCCTGATGGCAATAATATGATTAACATCCAGTTCTGTATTCTCTTTTAACTCTTCCAAATCAAACGGAACTCCATAAGCAGCCCGGTATTTACCGGCCAGGTTATGAATCTTTGTTGCATTAAGAATTCCAAAAGTTTCTACCTGTTCATCGACCTGAGTATTAGACACGGCATCAAACCTGAAAAAATGTTCACCATCAGAACTAACCTCCACAAAAGCCAGTTCTAAAAAATCATCGGTAAAACCATTTTCAAAAACTGCAAAATCCCACCCGTTACCATTGGCAACAGATTTACTAAAAAACAAGGTGGCCATACCTCCATCTCCCAAACTAACAACGGCATTATCAGCTTTACCTAACGTATTTAACGAATCCCCAAAAGCTGCCCTGCCAAGTGATGTATCAGCAACATTCATCCAGCCTCTACGCAACGAGCAACCATTGGCCCAAGCAACAAAAACAGTGCTATCTGCAGAAATGGCCGTACTCCCCTCCTGCTCTGCCGGGGGAGCATATTGCGCTCTTGCCGCAAAAACACTTAAGAGCATCACAATGAATAATAATCGAGCCATTTTGAACTATTAATCTCAAAAGAACTCTGTATTAAAACGCCAACCACGCACGCCTTAATACAGAGTTATTTAACTACGACTTATTGTTTAACAACTTTGGTTGTAAAAACCTTTCCCTTTCCAATTACCGAAACAAGATACATTCCGTTGTTTAAACCCGATAAGTCGACTATTAACTGCGAAGTTGCCGATACATCCTCTGTCATTACAACACGGCCGGTTAAATCACTGACTGCAATTTGCTCAACAGCCAAACGATCAGGGTTGGCAATCATTACCTGTCCTGAAGTCGGGTTCGGAAAAAAAGCAAATGCATCCGAAGCAAAAGTTTCATTCACGCTTTCAAAATCTCTGTAATCAATAGCTACAGCTTCGGCAGCAATACCGGCATCAAAATTTCCGGTAGCCACGCCATCCATACTGTAAATGGTTCCTTCACCAACACTGGCATAATCGGTAGTTGTTACATAAAACTGCATATGAACCTTATCGTAGGCAGCTCCGGCAATGCTCATAGCAGGAGCAGCAACAATTACAGTATCCGAAACAATTACATCGGTCACTTTAATTGAACCAATTCCTCCATTAATCAAAGCATATAAAGTAGCGCCATCATTTTCAAAGCCAACACCTTTTCCTAAAGTAACACTAACAATGGTACTAACAAACGACATATCAGCCAGATCAATTTTTGTTATATATCCGGCAGTACCACCCCAGGGGGTTTTATTTACTGTTACTAAATAATGATTATCATTCTCTTCATAAACATAAATGTTATTGATTCCGGCACCTTCTGACCCCAAATCTATCTCTTCAACAAAAGAGTTGTCTTCAAGGTTAATGACCGCCAATTTGCCCGTTGTGGCAGCCCAGCCACCAGGAACAGCAACGTAAGCTTTGTCCTCATAAATCGCGATACCTGCAGCTTCATCTGAAATATCCGAGATAACGGCTTGTTCTGTCAAATCGCCACGGTTATAAATCTTAACAAAATCACCTGTATTAGGATACCAAAAAGAGGCTATCAACTTATTTTCTGTTGCAGCAAGCTGGTTCACACCATGTGCAAAAGTTATGGCAACACGCTCGTAGGTGTCAATATCATATGCTACGATTGAATCCTGAGCAGCCACGTAAAGGTAATGATTGTAAACTACGGCACTCTGCACCGACTGATTAAAAATGGTATTGAACTCCGTATTCGAACCATCTTTGGGTTTATAGGTTCCAACGGTTACAAAATCATCGGGGTTACTAAATGCCCCACCGGAAACTACCAGTACCTGATTAACATCAATGGCACTACGGTTTTGTGCAAAAATTATCTGCACACTCATCAACAGCGCAACGGCTGTTAGTAAAAAGTAATTTTTTCTCATAAGAAAAAGTTTTAAGGTTAAATAAATAATTTAAAAACCTCAAAACTCACAGGTAAAATTGATGGAAATGTTTTTAAGAATTCCACCAAGCTTTTATCCCGAAAGCTTTGATTGATAATTGAAAAAGGCAGGTCTTCTGACTTACTCACTTCCGGAGGCCTTCCCATCAACTTAAGTTTATGACAGTGGCGAGGGTTTCCAAAAGAATTCGATGAGCTTACAGCAGCGGGAACTGTGCAGGATTTTCACCTGCTTCCCTGTTAGGCCATAACGGCACCTTCTCGATTGCAAAAGTATTAAAAAAGTGATTCAATAATGTTAAAGACTATTTACACGAGTTAAAAGTTATAAACAGCGGATTATTAATAATTGATGATTGGATTTACAATTATTAACCTGCAATATTCAATCCGCCTTCATCCTCCAGTTCACAGTTTGAAACCGTGAACACATTGACTTTTGACAGTTTACAAACTGTCAATTGTTTATAAAGGCTCACGGTTGCAAACCGTGAGCTAAACTAAAATCTTACATCTAAAATCCTCTCTTCTCATTCCTGCTTTGTTTAAGTGATGGTAAAAATTAGCGTACCTCTCTGCAAATCATACACTTTAAAAGTTTAAACAGTAGGGGATTAATGATTGACGATTAGCGATTAACAATTGAGTGATTTTAATTTGTTACTGTTAATCTGTAATCTCCTTTTCGCTTTTCCCAACTCTACACCTATCCTCCTCCAAGACACAGTTTGAAACCGTGAACACATTGACTTTTGACAGTTTACAAACTGTCAATTGTTTATAAAGGCTCACGGTTGCAAACCGTGAGCTAATCCAAAATAAAACCAAACAAAAGCTAAAACTTTTCCAGCTCACGGTTTGCAACCGTGAGCTAAACTAAAATCCTATATCCTATCTTCTCATTCCTGATTTGTTTAAGTGATGGTAAAAATTAGCGTACCTTTGTTTCTTTCTCCAAACACACGTTAACAATGAGATTATTTACAATAGTTACAATAATTCTGACTCTGTTCATAATAAGCGGCTGTAGCAATACAACAAATGAAATTGTAGTTTACACCAGTGTCGATCAGGTTTTTTCGGAACCGGTTTTAAAAGAGTTTGAAAACAAAACCGGAATAAAAGTGAAAGCAGTTTACGATACCGAAGAAACGAAATCAACCGGTGTTTTGAACCGTCTGATTGCTGAAAAAGAGAACCCTCAGTGCGACCTCTTTTGGAGTGGCGATCCCATCAGAACCATTGTTCTTAAAAACAGAGGCATCACCCAACCTTACCAATCACCGGAAGCAACCGATATTAATCCGGCATTCAAAGATCCTCAACACAACTGGACAGGTTTCTCTGCACGCGCCAGGGTTCTTATCTATAATAAAAACCTGCTCAAACCAAATGAGATTCCAAAATCAATCTTTAATCTGACAGATGAAAAGTATAAAGGAAAAGTTGCCATTGCCAACCCGTTGTTTGGCACCACAACTTTCCATATTGCCGCGCTGTTCACAACCCTTGGCAACGAAAAAACCAAACAGTTCCTTACTGCATTAAAAGTTAATAAAGTGGTAATTGCCACCAGCAACGGCGATGTTAAAAAACAGGTAATGCAGGGCAGGGTTGCTTGCGGACTTACCGACACCGATGATGCTTTTGAAGCTGCCAAGGAGAATAAAAATACAGGGTTTCTGTTTCTGGATCAAAACGGAATTGGCAGCCTGATTATGCCCAACACCGTCTGTTTGATAAAAGGTTCTCCAAATACAAACAATGGTAAAAAATTAATGGACTTTCTATTAAGTAAAGATACCGAAGCAATGCTTGCCCGATCTTGCGCACAGATGCCTTTGCACAAAGGAGTTAAGGTTCCTGCGGGAGTTGCTTCGCTGGATAGCATCATCCCAATGAAAGTTAACTACGATAAAACAGCCATCAAACTGGAAGAAATTCAAAACTATTTAAAAGCGTGGGCAGAACAATAATAAAACAGCCTTTATATACAATAGTTTACCTGTTGTTTGTACTACTGGTGGTATTTCCCGTTGCTTACACCTTTCTTCTTGCCTTTTTTAATATTGACTCTCTTGGCAAAAACCTTCAGTTGATAAGCATCGAAACCGTTTTGCTATTATTAAAAAGCGTTCTGATTGCCGCTACCGTTGCACTGTTTTCTACTTTTTCGGGTACACTTCTTGGTTTTCTTTTGTACAAAACAAAAATGAAGCACAGCAGCTTCTTTAAGCTGGCTTTACTAATTCCACTTTTTATTTCCCCTTATATTTTGGCTGTAGCATGGAAAGATTTCTTTTTTATAATGGCAGGAAATTCAAACATCATCTCTTCTGAGCTTGGGGTGGCTTTGGTTCTGACAACCATTTACACACCACTTGCCATGCTGATTACAGGAAACGCATTTTCGGGAATTGATTCAAAGCTTGAAGAGAGTGGTTTTATGATTGCCGGTTTCCACAGAACCATGTCCAAAATAACTCTCCCGCTTATCAAACCTGCTGTCATCAGTTCGTTTGTACTGATTTTTATTTTCAGCATTTCCGAGTTTTCAGTTCCTGCCATTTTAGGTGTTAAGGTTTTTACCACTGAGATATTCACCCAATTCTCGGCATTTTACAATCATTCGCTGGCTATTCTTCAATCGGCGTTGTTGTTAATTATTTGCTTACTACTGCTATTTGCCGAAGGAAAATATATTGCCGATGCATCATTCCTGTCAGTTGGAAACCGAGGCAACAACACCAAAACTTACCAACTGAACAAAAGAAGGCTTCCAGGTTTTCTTTTTGTTATTATCTGGTTATTTATATCGGTTATCCTTCCATTTATTATTCTGTTTTTCCAGACTTTCAACAATGAAACAACCAACTTTATCAGAGCTTTCAAATTATTGCTACCCACATTCGGCAATTCAATAACATTGGCTACGACAGGTGCGCTTGTTATTGTATTTATCGGCTTTGTGGCTGCCTACAAAAACTATCTTTCACAAACCCAAACAAAAACCGGTAAATCGTTTGACTTGTTTATGCTGTTTCTGTTTGCCACTCCTTCAACCATTATTGGCATCAGTTTAATACGATTTTATAATCATCCCGCTTTGGAATTTATTTACTCGGGCTGGACCATTATTATTATTGGTTTTGTGGCCAAATTCTCATTTATAGCAGCCAGGCTTTTAGGAAATGCCATGAAAAAAATTCCGGCATCCATGGATGAAGCAGCTCAACTGGAAGGAATCTCCAAATTCAAAAGATTTTTGAGAATCATTGTTCCACTTGTCCTGCCAAGTCTCTTTGCTACTTTTATCATCAGTTTTATTTTTAGTCTGGGTGAGTTGGGAATCACCATCATGGTATATCCTCCGGGTACCGAGATTATGCCTATTAAAGTTTACACCATCATGGCCAATGCACCTCAATCGCTGGTTAGTTCAATGACATTGATTGTTTTTTCTGTTACTTTGCTAATGATTATCGGGTTTTACTTTATAGCCAAATCTATTATTAAAAAACAGAGCTATGTCGTTGGTTAAACTGAATAACATATCACACACTTACGGAACCAAAAGTGTCATTAATGATTTATCGCTATCCATGGAAGCCAATCGGCTTACCTGCCTGTTAGGAAGTTCAGGTTGTGGCAAAACAACCATTCTGCGTTTGATTGCGGGTTTAGATAAACCGGCCTCAGGAGAAATAATTATTGACAACAAAACGGTTTCAAAAAAAAACGAAATTGTGGTTCTGCCTCAAAACAGAGCAACGGGAATGATCTTTCAGGATTTGGCACTTTGGCCACATTTCACTGTTTACAAAAACATTGCCTTTGGATTAACCGAACGAAAAGAAAAAAATGTAAAAGAACGAGTTATCGAGGTTTTGACTTTCTTTGGATTGACAGAACATGCCAACAAATATCCTCACCAACTGTCGGGAGGGCAAAAGCAACTGGTAGCCATTGCACGATCACTGGTTCTGAAACCAAAAATCCTTTTAATGGATGAGCCGCTTGCCAATCTTGACGTGAAATTGAAAAGAAAAATACTGGATCATATCAGCAATCTGATTCGGGAGTTCAACCTAACCATTATTTATGTTACGCACGATCATAAAGAAGCATTTGCCATTGCCGATAAAGTGGTAGTTCTTAACAAGGGTAAAGTTGAGGAAGAAGGAAGTGTTGAGCAAATCAAAGAGTCGAAAAATGAATATGTAAAATTCTTTTTAGAATATTAACCTAATTTAAAACAACGAAAAAATGAAAACATTAAGCATCATCACCATCAGTCTTCTGTTGCTTATCGGCTGCAATCAGGCACAAAATAAAATCAGGTCAACAGCTAACGAAAAGGTTTCCTTTATGACCGCTGATACAACCTTTAATTTCAACCGGTGTAAAACAGGAAAGCTGCCTGCAGGCTGGTCGGAAGCCTTCACAGGCAGAGGCACCGGTACCCGCTGGGAAGTGACAGATGATAATGGAAACAAGGTACTGGCACAGCGCTCATCAGACAATCCAAACTACCATTTCAACGTGGCTGTTTACGATGGGTTCAAAATAAAAGATGTGGAACTAACCGTACGAATGAAAGGTGTTGACGGGCATATGGATCAGGGTGGCGGCTTTGTATGGCGCTACATTGATGCCAACAACTACTATGTTGTAAGAGCCAATCCACTTGAGGACAACGTGGTGCTATACAAAGTTGAAAACGGTAAAAGAACCGACCTGCCGCTGATAGGCAAAGGAAGAACCTATGGTACAGAGGTTCCAAAGCTTGGTAATGGTTGGAACAACTTAAAACTTACCGTAGTTGATGACCTGTTTACTGTTTTTCTGAATGGCAAACAGATATTTCAGGTAAAAGATAAGACCTTTACAGAAGCCGGAAAAATAGGACTTTGGACCAAAGCTGACGCGGTAAGTTATTTTGACGATTTAGAAGTTAAAGCCATTAAGTAAACAGAACAACGCTAATTGGAAACAATTATCTTTTTGGTAAAAACCGAACCGTTTTCCATTAAAATGTTCATCAGATAAACTCCCGATTCAACTCCTGAAAGATTAATGCTTTGTGTTGTTGCATCGGGACTAAAGATAAAGCTTAACGTATCATCCCAAAGGTTAAAGAAAAGATAACTGTTGTTATCCTCTATTACTTTCGCTCCCATCCAAACAGGGTAGTTTTGTTTGTAACATTGGTTAGTACCCCAGAATTCACAGTTTTCACTTATAAAGTTCCACGTGGGAGGCACGCGTAAAAATTACAGTAAACCGAATCGCCATTTTCATAGATTACCGAATCAAAAGAGATACTATAAGATTTGTGAGGAGCAGCGTATGAAGTAAATGCTTTAGCTGATGACTCATTAAATAACCGGTAGTTTTGCGCATGCAGCGAAAAAGTCAGGCTTAAGGACAACAAGATAATAAGACGCCTCATAATAACTGTGTTAAGAAGTTCAATTTGTAAAGTAAACGGATTTTTACCAAACACACACACTTAATGTACGATTTGCAAAACAGATATCCGAAATCCGATTTATTTCAGCACCCAATTAACTACCTCAGCAGCTCTTTAGCTGCCTCACGAGCAATGGTGGTAACTTTTTCGTCAGAAAGCATTGTGGCTATCTCATCAACCCGTTGATTATCGTCAAGTAGCACAATACTGGTTTGGGTTGAATTGGATGTAGCTTCTTTATAAACCTTGTAATGAGCATCGGCTTTGGAGGCAATTTGTGGTAAATGGGATATTACAATAAGCTGATGATTATTGGCCATCTCTTTCATGATATTACCCACTTTGCCGGCTATATCACCCGAAACACCCGAGTCAATTTCATCAAAAACCACCGTTGGCAAAACACTCTTTTCATTAATCAGCGACTTAATGGCCAGCATTAACCTGGATAACTCTCCACCGGAAGCAATCTTTGAAATCTCACCCGGAGCTACTCCTTTATTGGCACTGAACCAAAAATCGATTTTATCTTTTCCGTTATTAGTAAACTTGTCCTGTGTTTGAATAACCACCTTAAACTGCGCATCCTGCATTCCAAGTTTTTGTAACACCAACTGAACAGCACCGGCCAGTTTCGGAATTCCGTTCTTACGTGCTTTCGATAACACAGCAGCCTTCTGTTCTAATTTAGCCCGAACCGCTTGCAGCTCCTTCGATACATGATTAATACTGTTTTCCAGATTTGATATTCCTAATAACCTTACCGAATACTCCTCTTTCAGAGCTGCCAATTCATCAATTGTGGCAACTCTGTGCTTTTGCTGCAAACGATAAATCTCATCCAGCTTCTCCGTCAACTCCGAAAGTTCCATAGGATTAATATCACCCTCTGAGTGCAAAGTTGCAGTCTCATCAGCCATATCTTTTAACTCTAGTCTCACCGATTCCAGTCTCCGAAGCAGCTCCTCCGCTTTCGGGCAAAAATCAGCAACCGACGATAAAGTCTCTGTTATTAATAAAATCTTATCAATTACATTGTGTTCATCCCCCTGCAACAGTGCATCCACTAAATTTAATGCTGCAATAACCTCTTCGGCATGCGATAAAAACTGCTGACGTTCTTCCATCTCTTTAAACGAATCAGCATTTAACAACACGGCATCCAACTCCTCAAACTGAAATTTCAGATAATCCTCTTCCTGTTTCAACAGTGCCTGCTTATCTTGCAAAGCTGCCAGTTCGTTAAACAACGAAACATACTGTTTATAAAAAACCTTGTAATCGTTCACAATATTCAGGTTTCCCAAATAGCTATCCAAAGCCCTAAGCTGAAATCCACTATCCGCTAACATCAGGGTTTGATGCTGCGAATGAATATCCACCAGCTTTTGTCCCAGCTCCTTCAAAACAGCCAAATTAACAGGCGTATCATTTATAAAAGCGCGGGATTTTCCAGAGGGTAAAATCTCACGTCTTAAAAAAGAGGTTTCATCATAATCCAGATCATACTGCCGGAATAATGGTTTCAGGTTCATTGCTGAAACATCAAACTCACCTTCAATCACACATTTCACTGCCTTATCTTTCAACACTCCCAAATCAGCACGCTTGCCAAGTATCACCGATAAAGCTCCAAGCAGAATAGATTTTCCGGCTCCGGTTTCACCTGTAATAACTGAAAACCCATTGCCAAATTCAATCGACAATTGATCAATCAGTGCATAGTTCTTTATGGACAGTGCTTTAAGCATTGAAATAAATTAATAAGACGAAATACAAAAATAGGAAAAAAGTAAGGCTGATTATTTCATCACCTTATTATATTTTGAGCTATTGGCCGGGTCAAGCTCTTTCATCGTGGTAACAAAAGTATTTTTTTCGGAAGGATCGGCTTCTTTGAAGATATTAATCATTTCATCGCGCTTGGCTTCAATTATCACCTGAAGCAGATAAAGCCCGGGGCGTTTTTTGTAAACTTTCTTAAGTAATTCCAAATCATTAGTTATTTCGGCACGACCTTTCATCACATCTTTCGACATTACATCAAGACCCAACCGATGATATCTATAGTTAAATGCACGTAAATCTTTATAAGAAGAATTAAGTAAATTCTTTATCAAGCCATAACGTGTTTTCGGACCGTCAAATGAACCCCAGCCTTTTTCGTTCGCATTTTGAGCCGAGTTAACCACATCGTTGGCTTTCTGAAAAAAGGCAGTCCCTCCTTCCAAAGAAAATGAGTCGAAATCCATTCCCAGCATAGTATAGGCATAAAAAGCAAGAATAGATGTAAGGTTACTGGAAAAAGTATTGTCAGCATACTCCATCTTCTGGTAAGGCGTGTATCGAATGTGAATATCCTTATCAACCAGATTGAGCATCACTGCATCAAAATCGGTGTTAAAAACGGGGCGTTGCAAAACAATATTTAACGTACCGCTAAACTCATCACTTGAAGGGGCACTGTTAATAGTAAAAACCATGGTACATTTAATACGCTCCTCCATTTTAAAGTTATAACCTGTCCAGTTACGGTTATTCATAAACTCATAAATGGACGTCCGTAAAGATTGGAAAATAGTAGGATCCACACTCTCAATCCTTGGCGTTTGAATTTGCACATTACAATAAAACTCCTGGCTATAAGTTTTTGCTACAAACAACAACACAAAAAACAGTATGGTAATTTTTTTTATCATTCTATGTTCATTCTCTTTATGGCCTCAACCAGCTGATCAGCAACTTCTTTTTTACTCAATAACGGCAATTCACGATGATTATTATTTTTTTCAATAAAGGTAACCTTATTTGTGGAAACAGTAAAACCGGCACCTTCATCTTTTAAGGAGTTCAAAACTATCAAATCGAGGTTTTTTCGCTGAAGCTTTGATTTAGCATTTTCTAGTTCATTATCAGTTTCCAGTGCAAAGCCAACTAATATCTGTCCCTCTTTCTTTACCGAACCCAGTCCCGCAAGAATATCTTTGGTAGGAACCAGGTTTATTGAATCCATTTCTGTCTCTTTTTTGATTTTGGAATCAGCTTTTTTATTGGGAGTAAAATCAGCAACAGCCGCTGCCATAACGGTAATATCTGCATTAGGGTAAAGCCCTACGCAAACATCATTCATCTCTTGGGCAGTGGTAACCTTATGAACTGTCACTCCGGGAGATCCAGCCTTAAGATGAGTGGGTCCTAAAACCAAATCAACCTCTGCACCTCTGTTAGCAAAGGCACGGGCAATTTCAATTCCCATCAATCCTGAGCTACTGTTACCAATAAACCTTACCGGATCAATGGGCTCGTGGGTTGGCCCTGCAGAAATCATGACTTGCTTTCCGGCAAAATCATCTTTTGATTGAAAATAATCTTTCAGAATTGAGAAGACAACCTCCGGCTCCTGCATACGGCCTTTTCCTTCCAGCCCGCTGGCGAGCTCACCCGAAGTTGGTTCAATAAGATGATAACCCAATTCTGTTAACTTTTTGACATTTTCATGCGTGGTTGGATGCTTATACATATCCAGATCCATTGCAGGAGCAGCAAAAACCGGGCAGCGTGCCGAAAGCACTGAAGCAAGCAATAAATTATCAGTAATACCCGTCACCATCTTAGCCATAGTATTGGCAGTAAGCGGAGCAACAACAATAGCATCGGCCCACAAACCATTTTCAATATGACTGTTCCATGTGCCATCTTTGGCCTCATAAAAATCTGTCAGAACCGGTTGTTCCGACAATACCGAAAGTGTTAACGGGGTTACAAACTCTTTTGCATAAGGGGTAAGAATAACCCGAACCTCGGCTCCCTCCTTTTTTAGTAAACGAATTAAAAAAGGAATTTTGTAGGCAGCAATGCCACCTGAAATACCGATGATTATTTTCTTACCCTTTAACATTGGTTTCTAGAAACTTTCAGCCTGCTCTTTATGAGGATTGCGGAAATAGGTTTGTCCGTTTAAGAACTCATGAATGGCCAGCAATGTTGGTTTTGGCAAACGCTCGTAATACTTGGCTATTTCAATCTGCTCGCGGTTTTCAAAAACCTCTTCAAGGTTATCAGAATGCGTGGCGAATTCAGAAACCTTCTGATCCAGTTCCTCTTTTAACTCACGGCCAATCTGATTGGCTCTTTTTGATAAGATAACAACTGTCTCGTAAATATTACCCGTATGATCATAAAATCTGTCTTTTTGACGAGTAACGGCAGTGGTTTCGGTTTTGATTTTTTTGTAATCCATCAGTCTGTTTATTATAAATTTTGTTTTGCTTCTATATTAATTTCATCCAATTCCTCTAAGTATTTACTTTCAGGAAAAAGATATTTTAAACTGTTATACGATTCAACAGTCTTTTCGTAACGCTCTTTTTGTTTTGAATAAATACTATTCTCGGCATATTCAAAATATGCTTTCACTTCATAATAAAGAATCTCCTCCTTAAAATCTGTATCAGGGTAATCATCCAGCAAATTTTCGAAGGATGTAATGGCTGCCTGATAGCTTCTCATGCGATAATACACCTTGGCTATATGAAAATCCTTATATTCCAGTTTGGCTCTTAATTCGTCCATTAATCCATTGGCTTCGGCCACCCTGGAGCTTTTAGGATACATATCAATAAACATCTGCAACTCACTTAAAGCAGCATAAGTATTGGTTTGATCAAGCGTGGGTCTGGGCGAAGCGAGATAATTACAATAAGCACTTAAGTAGGTACACTCCTCTGCTTTTTCTCCACGAGGGTACATTTGAGTGTATTGCTTAAAATAATAACTGGCAACTTGATAGTCATGCATATTGTAATAACACTGAGCCGTAAGGTAAGTTAACTCCTCTCCTTTTGCGGTTCCGCGATACACAGCACGAAGAATGTCGAAAAACTGTAAAGCCTTATTATAATCTCCTTTTTCGTAGAGATCAACACCCGTTTCGTACTTTAATTCGTTATTACCGCTTTTTAGCACTTTCTGATATTTACCACAACCGAAGCTAAAAGCCAGTAAACCAATTAATAGTGTTATAAAAATCGTTTTTTGAAACATTGCGCAAAAGTAAGATAAAATATTGAATTGCAAACGTAAAAATAGTTTGTTTCGTATTTATTAACAAAATGAATTTCTGCACCATTAATAGAGATGCCTCTTCTATTGTTTTAAAAGAATTATTACAAGTCTTATAATCACATTTATCTTAAACAACCATAATTAATCATATTTATTATTTTTACAAAAATTTTAATTATAAATGCTTTATTATGAAAAACAATGAGGAGTATTACACCAGAGCTATTTATACCTCTTTACGAATTGCTTTTATTGCATTATTGCTTATGTGGTCATTCGAAATCATTAAACCATTTTTACTACCGGTATTGTGGGGTATTATTATTGCTGTTGCCATGTATCCTGTTTTTAAAAAACTTTCAAAGTTATTAGGCGGGCGCGAAAAACTGGCAGCGGTCATTATCACTCTGGCAGGCGTATTAATGATTGTAGTACCCTCCTATTTTTTAATTGATTCGGCTGTTGAAGGAGTACAAAACTTTGCACATGATATGGAAAAAGGAGTCGTCAATGTAATGCCTCCTCCGGATGATGTATTAAACTGGCCAGTCGTGGGAAAAGCTGTTTATGAAACATGGTCTCTTTTCTCCTCAAACCTTGAAAGTGCAATTATTAAATTTGCGCCTCAAATAAAAGAATATGCACCCAAAGTATTTTCGTTAGCAACCGGGTTTGGTTCATCATTGTTACTTTTCATCATTTCAATTATTATTGCCGGAGCGCTGTTTCCGCAAGCCAAAGCATCAGAAAAAGCAACTAAATCTATTTTTAAAACATTGGTAGGAGACAAAGGTGAAGAGTTTACCGAACTAACCACTAAAATAATTAAAAGTGTAGTACAGGGAGTTATTGGTGTGGCAGCTATTCAATCGTTACTGGGCGGGATTGGCATTTGGGCGGTAGGCATTCCTGCTGCCGGCATTTGGGCAGTACTCATCTTGTTATTTGCTATTATGCAGTTACCACCATTGATTATTTTGGGTCCTTTGGCAGTTTATGTATTTACCATCACCGATACAACTTCAGCAGTCATCTTTCTTATTTGGAGCATCATTGTCAGCATGAGCGATGCATTCCTGAAACCTATATTTATGGGGCGTGGCGTTGATGTGCCCATGCTGGCTGTATTGTTGGGTGCTATTGGCGGGATGATAATGGCAGGCATCATCGGCCTGTTTGTCGGAGCTGTAGTACTAGCGATTACCTACAAGGTTTTCCAGGCAATTCTGGTGGATGACATACTTGATAAATAACAAGTACCTCAATATGGAAGTACTACTTTATAAGTTCGACAACCAGGAAATCAAACTACTTGACAACAAAATCACTCCTGATCAGTGGCCTGAAAAAGTTGACTGGATTGAGATTCACAGCTCCGATAAGGAACGTGTATTAGAATATCTGGAACCAATCAGCACCATTAAAAATAATCACCAATACATTCTTAACCCTGAGAATCATACCATACCCAAAACTGACAATGATTTTATTATACAAAACTTTATTATTTCAAGAAAGGATAACATCTACAAAGGTGATTACATTTCATTATTCATCTCAATGGAACTGGTAATCTGCATTATACCGGAAACCTCGAATTTAAGATTTAATCATTCTCAACCTAAAAATATTCTAGATTTTTTTGATGATTTTAATTACTACTTTTCATTTTCTATTATTTCGGATATTTTCACTCAAAATATAACAAACCTAACCGAGGCAAGAAACCGACTTAACAGCATGGAAGAAACACTGCTTAATAAACCTGATAAATTACGATCAGCTACCGTAATGAACATCAGAAACGATATTCGTCAACTGGCAGATATTATAGAGGATCAGTACGTAGGACTGAATATTCTTTTCTCCTTTTTGGAAGTTGAAGAGAAGAGAAAGGATATCAGGAAATTAAAAGATCTGATATACGGATTCAAAGAGATTAACCGTATGGTTACCAGACTTGAAGAAAAAGCTGAATCATTCCGTACCCAATTTATGCTAATTCATCAGGAAGAGTCGGCGCACAAGATCAACATCCTCACTATTTTACAAGCAATCTTTATTCCGTTAACCTTTATTGCAGGAGTTTATGGTATGAATTTTCATAATATGCCTGAGATAAATTGGCAATATGGGTATTACATTGTACTAGGTATTTTTGTAGTACTGTCAAGTCTGCTTTTAATATTCTTTAAAAAGAACGGATGGTTTGATTAATAAAAAAAAGAATTCCCACTCCACTTAAGTGTTCTACTAAAGCCCTTAATACAAGAATTTTACTTTAAACTATTATTCCAAATCCTGATACAAAGTTGCAATAATCGAATTTCTTACAAAATAATTAACCGGTTTTCCCTAATAATACTCACCCTGCACCAAATAGTTTCTTACATAATCATCAACACCATTTTCCAGCGAAGTAAAGGGTTGGATGTAGCCGGTTTCAATGAGCTTCATCATGTTGGCTTCGGTAAAATACTGGTACTTATCACGAATATCAATCGGTGTATCGATGAACTCAATGTTTGGCTCCAAATCCAAAGCATCGAATGTTGATTTTGCCAAATCAATAAAAGTACGGGCTTTCCCGGTTCCTAAATTATACAATCCCGACTCAGGGCGTTTATTCATCAGATGAATAATGACATTTACCACATCTTTTACATAAACAAAATCGCGTAACTGCTCCCCGTCATTAAAATCGGGATGGTGCGATTTAAAAAGTTTAACTTTTCCTGTATTCTTAATTTGGTGGAACGCATGAAAGATTACGGAGGCCATTCTTGCTTTATGAAACTCATTGGGGCCATACACATTAAAAAACTTCAAGCCTGCCCAAAAGGGAGGGGTTTTCTTTTGCTTCAAAGCCCATTTATCAAATTCATTTTTCGATTCACCGTAAGGATTTAGCGGTTTTAGTTTGTCAACAATATCATGATCATCGTTATACCCAAACTCACCCATCCCATAAGTTGCAGCCGAAGAAGCATAAATCAACGGAATATCATAATCCGCACAACGATTCCATACCTTCTTGGTGTAGTTCAGGTTCAACTTATCAAAAACAGTTACATCAAACTCGGTGGTATCAGTTCGGGCACCAATATGCAAAACAAAATCAACCTGTTCATGATTGCTATCCAGCCAGTCGAAAAACTCCCCTCTGTCAATCTTCAATGAAAATGTTTTATTCTCGAAATTTTTGATTTTATCAACATTTGAAAAATCGTCTACCAGAACTAACTCTGCTAGCCCATCTTTATTTAATCTTCCGGCTAAAACACTACCAATAAACCCGGCTGCTCCTGTTACAACTATCATAAATTTTTTTTGTCAAAAGTAATGAATTTGGTTCAAAATAATTAGAACACTATAATTTATCATTAACTTTGGCCACCATAATATTTAATCAATTATTAAAACCCTTAAAATGAGAAAAATTACCCTGTTACTTGCTTTTATTTTAACAGCAACGTTTACCATCCATGGTTATTCACAAATCAGTCAGGGTGGAACTCCCTACAGCATTGTATTTCAAATGGAAGAAAACATTCCTGTAGTTGACCTGACAAGGCCCAACATGGAAAATATTACTATTGAAGATGAATTTAATGATGCTGATGCAGGCCCCGGACCAAGAAGAATGGGAGTCTCTGTAATAGTTAACAAAAATTTTGAAGATATTGGAACCTGGACTGAGCTTCCTGATGGAAGTAAAATATTAAGAGTTCAACTACATGTTCCGGATGCATTGGCACTGGGTGTTTATTACGATAAATTTTACCTCCCTGAAGGTTCCGAACTTTTTTTATACAATGCCGACAAGAAACAAATTGTTGGAGCTTTTACCAGCGAAAACAACCCTGAAGACTTACTCTTTTCAACCCAGTTTATTCAAGGTGACCGGGTAACCATCGAATATCATCAGCCTGCTAATGTTACCGAAAAACCATCCATTCACATTTCGGAACTTGCTTATGCTTATCGCGACATCGATTTCATGTTTCGTTCTGACAGAAGCTCGTGGGTGTGTATGATTAACGTTGCTTGTGAAGAAGGTGACAATTGGGAAAACCAAATCAGAAGCGTTGCCCGTATCTCCATTAAAATTGGCTTGAATTATTACTGGTGTTCAGGCGCACTGATTAATAATACTGAAAACGACCGTACACCATACTTCTTAACAGCCGCACATTGTGGCGAGGGTTCCAGTGCTGCCGATATGAACCAATGGGTTTTCTATTTTAATTATCAGTCAACAACCTGTACAGGAAACTCCGCTAACTATAACAGTATTACAGGTTGTCAGCTTAAGGCCAACGATGCTTCAGCAGCTGACGCAGGATCTGATTTTTATCTGGTAAAATTCAACAGCTCAATACCACAAGCTTACAATGTATTTTACAGTGGATGGAACCGAACCGATTCAAACATTGATGCAGACAGCGGAGTTGGAATTCATCACCCGGCAGGAGACATTAAAAAAATATCTACCTACAAAACTCCCATCCAGTCTTCAACATTCTGGAATGGTTTGCCTTCTCACTGGAAATTAATATGGGCCGAAACAGCCAATGGAAAATCCATTATGCAAGGTGGTTCTTCAGGTTCACCATTATTTGATGAATATGGAAGAATCGTGGGAGATTTAACCGGAGGATACACCTCTAATAGTTGTAGCAACCCCTCTCCTGCTTATTATGGAAAAGTCTGGTATTCGTGGGATCAAAACGGGACAACATCAGCCCACCGGCTAAAAGACTGGCTGGATCCGAATGATATAGGAATTGAAAAACTGGGCGGTGTATCGTGGGAAGTTATTCCTCCCGATTGTGATTTTACTGCTGACACAACAACTGTTATGCAGGGTGACACAGTATTCTTTTCCGATATTTCCGAACCCAACATTTACATATGGGATTGGGAATTTGAAGGAGGAACACCCGATACTTCCGATATAAGAAATCCGTTTATTGTATATAGCGACACCGGCTATTTTGATGTTACGTTAACGGTTACAAACGGCGATGGCGACGATACGGAGACAAAAGCAGACTATATTCATGTTGTTCCTTTACCTTCCCCTATACCTGAGTTTTCATCCGACATTACGGTTGTTTCTCCCGGCAATAAAGTCTATTTTTATGACGAATCAACAGGAGACCCGTCAAGCTGGTATTGGGAGTTTGAAGGTGGTTCACCTTCTACTTCCACAATTCAAAATCCAATTGTGAGATACAGTATTGCCGGAGAATATGATGTTAAACTGGTAGCCACGAATATGGGTGGAAGCGATTCAATTACGAAAACAGATTATATCACCTGTACTACAACACAAAAACCACAGGTTGACTTCACTGCTGACAATAATAGTATTATGCAAGAAGAATCGGTTAATTTTACCGATCAGTCAACCAACGATCCTGATACCTGGTTGTGGACATTTGAAGGCGGAACACCTGAAACTTCATCGGAACAAAACCCTCAAAATATTGTTTATCCCGAAGGTGGAAGTTTTAACGTAACCTTAGTGGCCTCTAACATTGCCGGAAGCGATACCTTAACCAAAGAAGATTTCATTCTTGTTAACTGGGTTGGAATTGGTGAGTTCAGCGGCCCACACGATTTTAATATCTACCCTAATCCCGGAAATGGCCTGTTTGTTATTGAATTTGCTAAAACCGACAACAGTCAGGCAACCATCGAAGTAATGAATGCAAATGGAAAACTTCTTAAAAAACAATCCATCACTAAATCGGAAAGAAGATTTACGTTAGATTTAACCTCTTATAGTAACGGTGTTTATTTCATTAAGATAAATGATGGAGCAAAAAGCATTTCGAAACAGGTTACGATTACCAGATAAATATAAAACTCTATAACAAAATGGCAGTCAATTAAAATGACTGCCATTTTTTTTGCCCAAACCGGCGAATCGATGTTTCGCAGGAAGCAGTATATTTGCACCTCAATAAAAAAAGGAAAAATTGAAAATCGCGGTCAACACCAGATTATTGCTTAAAAACAAACTTGAAGGCATTGGCTGGTTCACGTACGAATCGTTTAAAAGAATTGTACAGGTACACCCTGAACACGAATTCCATTTTATCTTCGACAGACAGTGGAACGATGAATTTATTTTTTCCGACAACATCATTCCTCATAAAATCTCCCCTCCTGCCAGGCATCCTTTACTAATTTACAGCTGGTACGAGTTTGCTTTACCCAAACTTTTGAAGACAATAAATCCTGAAATACTTGTTTCACCGGATGCATTTACATCACTTCGTTCAAAGGTTAAAAAACTGACCGTTATCCACGATATCAATTTTGAACACTACCCTGATCAAATGTCAACTGCCAATTTCAAACTCTATAAATATTACACGCCCCGCATTGCAAAAAACTCGGACAGGATAGCCACTGTTTCCGAATTTTCGAAACAAGATATCATCAATCATTATCACATCTCAGAGAATAAAATTGATGTTGTTTACAATGGTTCAAACAGCAACTTCAAACCGGTTTCCATCGAAATTAAAACCAAAATAAAAACAGCATTCACACAGGGTTCAGATTATTTTATTTTTATAGGAGCGCTTAACCCCCGGAAAAATCTGGCTCGACTGTTCAAAGCTTTCGACCTTTTTAAAAGTTCGCATAAAAGCAGCATCAGATTCGTAATCGTGGGTGAGAAAATGTATTGGAGCAAAGACATCAAAACTGCTTACGAAAATATGACTTACAAGGATGATGTTATATTTACCGGCCGGCTTGAACCTGAAGATTTGGGGAATGTTCTGGGGTCGGCACTTGCCATAACCTACGCCTCCATATTTGAAGGATTTGGCATACCAATTATTGAAGCCTTCAACGCAGAAACTCCGGTCATCACTTCCAATACCAGCTCTATGCCTGAAATTGCCGGCGATGCAGCTTTGATTATTGACCCGCTCAGCGTACAAAACATTGCTGATGCGATGAAGTCTGTTGCAACCGACGAAAAGTTAAGACTGAAATTGATTGAAAAAGGACGAAAAAGAAAAAATCTTTTTAGCTGGGATAAAACTGCTGACAATGTTTGGATGTCAATTGAAAAGACCATAAAAAATTAAAACAGATACAATCATGAATATATTAATCTTAGGATCAGGAGGTCGCGAATATGCTTTGTCCTGGAAAATTGTTCAGAGCCCGAAAACCGACAAGCTTTTTATTGCACCCGGCAATGCCGGAACCGGTAACCTGGGAACTAACCTGCCCATCGACACATCCGAATTTTCCTTTATTAAACAGGCCGTTGTTGAAAACGAAATAGACTTGGTTGTGGTCGGCCCCGAAGTCCCGTTAGTGGAAGGTATTCATGATTATTTCTTAGAAGATAAATATCTGAAGAACATTAAAATTGTTGGCCCTGTTAAAGCCGGAGCCATGCTGGAAGGATCAAAAGACTTTGCTAAACAATTCATGATCAGACACAACATCCCAACAGCAGCCTACCGCTCTTTTAACAGTGAAAACCTACAAGAAGGATTTGAATTTCTGGAATCACTGAATGCACCATACGTACTTAAAGCCGACGGATTAGCTGCCGGAAAAGGAGTGGTAATTCTAAATGATTTGGATGAAGCAAAAGCCGAATTAAAATCGATGATTGAAGAAGCTAAATTTGGAGATGCATCGGCAAAAGTGGTTATCGAAGAATTTCTATCAGGAATTGAACTCTCCGTATTTGTATTAACTGATGGCGATTCATACATCTTGCTTCCGGAAGCCAAAGATTACAAGCGTATTGGCGAAGGTGACACCGGCTTGAATACAGGTGGTATGGGTTCTATTTCACCGGTTCCGTTTGCTACCAGAGAGTTTATGGAAAAAGTTGAGAACAAAATTATCAAACCAACCATAGATGGACTTAAAAAAGATAATATTCCCTATCAGGGATTTATCTTCTTTGGCCTGATTAAAGTTAATGATGAGCCTTATGTAATTGAATACAACTGCCGCATGGGAGATCCTGAAACCGAATCAGTCATTCCAAGGATTAAGAATGACCTGGTAGATTTACTGGTGGCCACCGCAGACGGCACCCTCAACGAACAAACCATCAGTATTGATGAGCAATATGCAGCCACTGTAATGCTCGTTTCGGGAGGTTACCCCGGAAGTTACGAAAAGGGCAAAGTCATATCGGGGCTTGAGAATGTTAACAACTGTATTCTTTTTCATGCCGGAACCAGTACCGATGTAGAAAGCAACTCTGTTAAAACAAGCGGTGGACGGGTATTAGCTGTTACCGCTATGGGCGCCACCATGACAGAAGCACTAAGTACAGCATACCAGAATGCTGAGTTAATACAATTCGAAGGAAAGAATTTTCGTTCTGATATTGGCTTCGACCTTTAATAGCAACACTATTTTTAAATTATGATAAAATTCTTCACCAAAGGATTTTTTATACAATACGCAGCAGTTTTTATACTGGGGCTGATTTTGTGGCTGCCTGCAATATTAGCTGAACCGGTAATCACCGCCCCTGATTCCTATTGGGGACCCGTATCAGTTATTTTAAACGAGCTGTTTACATGGCTTGGATTTAGCGGAACCATCCTTGCTTATCTTATCATTTATGCAGCAGGTATTCTGATAAATCAAATGACGGGATACTATGGGATAACTGACCGAACCGGAACCCTCCCGTTATTCCTTTATGTTATTATATCATCCTTT
>Ga0256913_10000144_pt1 | contig 33361 bp, 15 predicted proteins | sample Axial_MatmetaG_FD_185970 | JGI IMG/M metagenome (GOLD analysis project Ga0256913, IMG submission 185970) | Deep-sea worm associated microbial mat communities from Axial Seamount, Juan de Fuca Ridge, Pacific Ocean - Axial_Mat | ecosystem: Environmental > Aquatic > Marine > Oceanic > Microbial... | reverse complement strand
AAGCTCCGTTAAAAGAGTGGTCCGATATGGCTAAGCTTAAAAAACCTCAATTTCCCGTAGATAAAGAAGCAACAGAAAAAAATTATGAGCGTCTCCATAATGCGATTGGTGATATTATCGAAATCGATCTTCAATACGGTTTACCATTAAGCAGTTTTGCTGGAGATATATCAACAACAATTGCTGGTATGCGCGGACTTGAACAGATTATGCTGGATATGTATATCGATCCGGATAAATATACTGAACTGCTGGAGTTTTTGCGTGATGGTATTCTTGATGCTCAAAACAAAGCGGAAGAAAACGATGAAATTACTTTAACATGCAGTGCAAATCAAACTTGTCCGTATATTGATGAACTCGAATGGTTAAAACCGAATTCAGGTCCGAGAAAACGAAAGGATATCTGGGGTTTTATGGCTTCTCAGGAGTATACGCTTATATCACCTGAATTTCATGAAAAATTTCTCTTGGATTATCAGAAACCTATTATGGAGTCATTTGGTTATATTCATTACGGATGTTGTGAAGATTTAACTGAAAAAATTGATATGCTCCGAACTATTCCAAATCTGCGCAGTATTGCTGTTACACCTAGTGCGGATGTCCATAAATGCGCGGAGCAGATAAAGAATGATTATGTTATCTCTTGGCGCCCAAGTCCTGCTGATATGGTATGTACAGACTGGAATGAAGATAGAATTAGACGCATTCTTAGAGATGGAATTGATGCTTGTGGCGATTATAACTATCATATTTATCTGAAGGATGTTGAGACAGTTCAGGGTGATACAAGCAGATTAAAACGCTGGGTTGATATAGTTCGCGAAGAAATTTCGTAAATTATAGAAAAATATTATCAGACCTCTGTTGTAGATACAACAATAACTTTTAACATTGAAGCATTAACTTGCTTCAATGTTTTTTTATGTATTGAATTTGTATTGTATGGGCTTCCCGGATAAGCCTGTAAAGCAATTTTCAGCTAGTTTATAATCAGGAAGAATTGGAATTTTCCCTTCTCCTTCCGGGAGATCAATGGCAAAAGTGGGAGTTGCTAGAGAAGATAATCTGTTCCTTAGACTTTCCATAAGCTCCACTCCTTTTTGAACGCCTGTTGCAAAATGCTCATTTCCTTTTACCGGATCAATATGAAAAAGATATAAAGGCTTGATGCAATTAGCTGCAAGTGTTGAAAAAAGTTTTTCTAAAATTTTAGAATTATCATTGATGTTTTTTAAAAGAACTGTCTGATTGACAATCGGAATACCCTTTTTTATTAATGTTCTGCATGCATTAAGCGCTTGCGGTGTAAGTTCTCGGGGATGGTTGAAATGAGTTGCAACCCATAAGCCTCGAAAACCCCCAAGAAGTTCTGCAAGAGAGAGATCTATCCTCGATGGCAGTACTACCGGTATCCTCGTGCCTAATCTCAATATCTCTATTGTTTCTACCGATGATATTGTATCCAGAATGAATTCCAGTTCCGCATTTTTCAGCATTAATGGGTCTCCTCCTGAAATTAGAACTTCTCTTATTTCAGGATGTTTTTGCAGATATTTTTTTACTGTCTTTAATTCATCTTCCGAGATTTTTGTAATTGCACGGTTGTTCTTCCATTTCCTTTTTCTCATGCAAAAACGACAAAAAACAGCACATTCATTGGTTGTTAATAATACAGCTCTGTCTCTGTAACGATGAATCAAATGCTTTACCGGCATTTGTTTTTCTTCTGATAAAGGATCATCCAATTGAAATTTTAAAGTGTTTGATATCTCTTTTATATCTGGAAACTGCTGCTTGAATACGGGATCATTTGAAATGTTTTTTTTGTCTATTAATGATGCATAATATGGAGTTGTTTTTAACGGATATTCATTTGTTACTCTCTGTAAATCTGAATTCTGCTCTAGTAATAAATCTAAAAAATCTGAATTGGTGTTCATTGGTAATTATAACAATGCGGTTATTCAATGTTGCTCTTATCTTTTTCTCTGCCTCTGATAAGCGAACCAGGATCATCATCAATAGACCCCGCAAGTTCTGTTACTGCATCAAGGGTATGGTTAAGCTTGTTTGCCGTATTTGATAATTCAGACTTCAGCTCACGAATAGCCTCTGTAGTCTCTGCAAGCTTTGCCTGGTGTAACTGTTTGTCCGCATTTTTAGATAATTTGCGGATATTCTTAAGAGCATCACTGATTTCATCGGTCAGCGCATCAATTTTCTCTTTGGAAAAGGATTTATTCAAGCTTTCAGTTAGCTTTGAAATGTTCGCAAAAGTTGTATCCATCTTTTTTATCACTGCAGAAATGTTTTTATTACTCAGAATCTTTTTTGCCTCATTTAGAGTTTCTGAAATATCATTGGACATTTTCTTAAAATCTATATTGGAAATACGGGCTAATGCTACACTTAAACTCGTTCTCAATCCTGCTAAAAGCGATGGCGAAGATGGAACATATAATGTATCTTTAGGCGGAACAATACGAATGCAACCAATTGTATTGTTTGAACACATAAACGGGTCAGAGCTTATTTTGAGCCTTTTGTTGGCAGGCAAATAATCCATTTCAATATATTTCATGCCTGTAATTCCTTTGAGCTCAAGCCGGCAGCGAAGCCCCTTTGTTACTTCACTTTTTAAATTTTTAAAAAAGTCTACAGGTTCAGTCCCTGGTTCTGATGGTTGTATTGAAGATGGTCTTGCCTGCATATCAACGCGGATAAAGTTATCTTTCGGTCTTATTGCTATCCGCGTGACTTTGCCTATCGTTACTCCTCTGAATTTTACAGGAGAACCGATATCTAAACCTTGTACACTTTCTTTGAAGTATGTGATAAAACTGATTTTAGGTTTTAACGCTTCAGAAAGTCCAAGCATAAAGAGAACAGCAACTAGCAGAGCTAATCCCGTAATCACAAAAATACCAAGTTTATATTTGTTTGCCTCAATCATATTTGTAATATTGCAGATATGTTATAAATTGCAAACATCAAAAAGAATTAAGTTAGTGTTAAATATTTAAAAAAAGGATGAATTATTATGGCAGATAACGAACATCCGGGAATGCATAATCTCACACCTCGTGCAAGGCAAGCGATGATATACGCAAAAAATGAGGCTGTAAGATTTAATCATGATTATATTGGAACAGAACATGTGTTGCTTGGGATAATTGCTTTAGAAGAAGGTGTAGCAGTTGAAGTACTGAAAGCAATGGGTGTTAATATCGAAAAACTCCGAATTGAGATTGAAAAAAGTTCTGGAGCAGGAGGGGGTACCTTAATTGAAGGTGATTTACCTTTTTCTCCGCGATTGAAAAAAATCCTTGCTCTTGCGGCAAAAGAGGCAAAGTCTATAAACTTTAATTTTATTGGAACTGAGCACTTACTGTTAGCTATTTTGCGGGAAGGCGAAAGTGTCGCAGCTCGACTTTTGAAGAATATGAATGTTAATATCGAAAAAGTGCGTGTTCAGATTATGAAAGCTCTTGATCCGGATTATTTGCCGGAAGAAGCTCAGATGTTTTTGTCAAATTCCCCAAAAATAGAACTGGTTAATGGATCTGGCGAGGATGGAATGTCAATGCTCTCATCATACGGTCGTGATTTGACAGCTATGGCTGAGGATGACAAGTTGGATCCTGTGATTGGACGACAGGATGAAATTGAGCGCCTGATTCAGGTATTGTGCCGCCGAACTAAAAATAACCCTGTTCTCATAGGCGAGGCAGGAGTTGGAAAAACGGCAATAGTTGAAGGTTTAGCTCAGCAAATTGTATCAAATAAGGTTCCGGAAATTTTGCAGAATAAAAGAGTTTTTGCATTAGATTTACCTCTTATGGTTGCTGGAACAAAATATCGCGGACAATTTGAAGAAAGAATAAAATCCGTGATGGATGAAATACGCAATTCAGGTAAAGTTATTCTTTTCTTGGATGAACTTCATACTATAGTTGGAGCGGGAGGCGCTGAAGGAGCTCTGGATGCTTCAAATATTATCAAACCTGCATTATCAAGAGGTGAGCTTCAGTGCGTTGGAGCTACAACTATGGATGAGTACAGAAAATATATCGAAAAAGACTCTGCGCTTGAAAGACGATTCCAATCTGTTATTGTAAATCCACCATCAATTGAAGATACTTTTAAAATACTCCAGGGTTTAGCTCCAAGATACGAAAAACATCATAAGGTAAAGTACGATAATGATGCTCTTTTGAATGCGTCACGCCTGGCGGAACGCTATATAAACGGGAGATTTTTACCGGATAAAGCTATAGATTTAATTGATGAAGCTGGGGCAAGAGCAAGAATTAAACATTCTTGTAATCCACCGGATGTTTCAGATTTAGAACAAAAACTTGAAAAAACATTACTGAAGAAAGATGAAGCAGTGGAAAATCAGCAATATGAACTTGCTGCTGAATTCAGAGATAAAGAAAAGAAGATCAAAGAGCAAATTGAAAATAAAAAACTTGAATGGCGTAATGAACTGGAAAAAAATGCTCCCTTGATTATAACATCTGATATTACTGAAGTTCTGACAAAATTAACAGGTATTCCTGTGCGGCAGATGGAAGAACATGAAAATGAACGACTCCTGAATATGGAGGAGGAAATTGCAAAAACAGTAATCGGTCAGAAAGAAGCTGTTAGAGCCATTTCTCGTACTCTCAGAAGAGCCAGAGCTGATTTGAAGGATCCAAAACGCCCAATTGGTTCTTTTATCTTTCTCGGTCCTACCGGTGTCGGAAAAACTCTGCTGGCTAAGGCACTGGCTGAATTTGTTTTTGGAGATCCATCTTCATTGATTCAAATTGATATGTCTGAATATATGGAGAAATTTAATGTTAGTAGGCTTATCGGCTCTCCTCCGGGATATGTCGGGCATAATGAAGGTGGACAATTAACTGAAAAAGTTAGACGAAGACCATATTCAGTTGTTCTCTTCGATGAAATTGAAAAGGCTCATCCGGATGTAATGCATATGCTGCTCCAAATTTTGGAAGAGGGTAGAATTACAGATAGCCTGGGGCGTGTTATTGACTTTCGTAATACTATTATTATTATGACAAGCAATATTGGCGCTGACCGAATTGTGCGCGGAGGTGGAAAATTAGGCTTTTCTTCAGGAAAAAATGATGAAGCATTCGAGCATTTAAGCGAGCATTTGAAAGAGGCTGCGAAAAAACATCTTAGACCTGAATTTGTAAATAGACTTGATGATATAATTGTATTTCACCAGCTTGGCAACGATGAACTTCAGCTAATTGTTCATAATGAACTCAAAACTGTGCTGAATCGCGCGGCTCACCTGGATGTCACTATAGATATTGATCCATCTGCAGTAAAATTTATCTTGGAAGTTGGATATAAACCTGAATATGGAGCAAGGGCTATCAGAAGAGCTTGTGAAAGATATATAGAAGATCAGCTTGCTGATGAAATCTTGCGGGGGAAAATTAAAAAAGGTGCAAAAATTAAAGTTGCAGTAGACAATAAAAAAGTTTTGTTTTTCCCTGAAGATATGAACCCTTCTGTAATATTAAAAACGAATAAAAAAACAAAGGATAAACCAGCTGAGAAAAAGAAAACAGCTAAAAAAAATACACCCAAAAGAACGAAAAAAGAAAAATAATTAGTGCAAAAAAAATCAGCAGTTTATGAGAATTTCAGATAAAATACCTGATTTTTTTGTTCGCTAGATTGCATTCACATTTTCAAATTGTAAATTTAATGCTGTTAATTCAATTTGAATATTGTGGTTCTTTTTGTGTTCTAAAGAAAATTATATTTTGGAATGATGCTCGGTCTGTTTGACTATCTCTATTTCAAAAATGGATATTATACGGGAAAAATGGATAAAAACATGATTAAAGAAAAATTAATGAAAATAGAAAATCGTAGTGCAAAGATAGGCATTGTCGGTCTTGGTTATGTAGGTTTACCTTTGGCTATTGAATTTATTAATGCCGGGTTTTTTGTTTACGGCTTTGATATTGATGATTCAAAAGTTGAATTGTTAAAAAAATCAGAAACTTATATAAAACATATTTCTGATGAAATGCTGAGGAAAATTAACAATACCGGCAGATTCTCTCCCACAACAGATTTTTCGTTGAGCGGAGAATGTGATGCTGTTCTTATTTGTGTGCCAACCCCTTTGACTCACCATAGAGAACCAGATATGAGCTATATAATTTCTACTGCAGAAGAGCTTGCTCCAAACCTCCGTAAAGGTCAGTTGTATACTCTTGAATCTACAACTTACCCTGGTACTACTGCAGAAGTGTTACAGCCAATGCTTGAAGAAATCAGCGGTTTAACTGCTGGAAAAGATTTCTACCTAGCATATTCTCCAGAACGAGAAGATCCTAACAATAAAGATTTTTCAACTTCGACCATACCAAAGGTTGTCGGTGCTGATGATAATAACAGTCTTCGTTTCGCTCAGGCATTGTACGACACTGTAATCTGTAAAACAATTCCTGTCTCTTCTGCAGCTACTGCTGAAGCAACTAAACTCCTTGAAAATATTTTCCGTTCTGTAAATATTGCTATGGTAAATGAACTGAAAATTATTTTCACAAAAATGAATATTGATATCTGGGAAGTGATAAATGCCGCAAAAACAAAACCATTTGGATATATGCCGTTTTATCCTGGTCCAGGTTTGGGCGGACATTGTATCCCGATTGATCCGTTTTATTTGACCTGGAAAGCAAGGGAATATGATATTGCAACAAGATTTATTGAACTTGCAGGCGAGATTAATAAGCAGATGCCTAATTATGTCGTTCAGAAAACTATGGAAACTATGAACGAAAAAAAAATTGTTATGAACGGCAGCCGTATTTTGCTTGTCGGTCTGGCTTATAAGAAAAATGTTGATGATTTAAGAGAAAGTCCCACTTTTAAACTTTGGGAACTATTTGAAGAAAAAGGTGCTGTTGTTGATTATTATGATCCATATTGCAGAGAAGTTCCTAAGTTGAGAGAGTATGAGCATTTTACTGGAAAAAAATCTGTAGTGCTTGATGAAATTATATCGGAATATGACGCGGCAGTAATTTCGACTGCTCATGACTCAGTTGATCATATACAGATAACAAAACTGGCAAAATGTGTTATCGATACAAGAAATGCATTAGATTCTTCTTCTGTGGATAATGTTGTAAAAGCTTAAAAGGAAGAATTATGCCTCAGTCTCAAAAAGTTCTAGTTACAGGAAGTGCGGGATTTATCGGATTTCATTTGTCAAAAACTCTTCTTGAAAAAAATATCAGTGTCGTTGGTATTGATAACTACAATGATTATTATTCCGTCGAATTAAAAAAGGCAAGAGGCGCAATTCTTAAAAAATATGATAATTTTCAGGAAATTACAATAGATCTTTCAGATTTTGAGAAATTAAATAGAGTTTTTGAAAATAATAACTTTTCCGTTGTTATGAATTTGGCGGCTCAGGCGGGAGTCCGGTATTCTCTTACTAATCCGTTTGTTTATGAAAAAAGCAATGTTGCAGCTTTTTTGAACCTGCTTGAATGCGTAAGACATCATTCTGTAAAACGCTTTGTATATGCTTCAAGTTCCAGCGTTTATGGCGGTAATACTAAAATGCCTTTCTCTGAATCTGATTCGGTCGATACACCTGTAAGCCTCTATGCTGCCACTAAAAAAGCTAATGAATTAATGGCTCATTCTTATACTCATCTTTATGGCTTTCAAACTGTAGGGTTACGCTTTTTTACAGTTTATGGACCATGGGGAAGACCAGATATGGCAATGTGGCTTTTTGCTGATGCAATTAAAAAAGGCAAAGCGATTAATGTCTTTAATTATGGAAAAATGAAACGCGATTTTACTTATATTGACGATATTGTCAGTGGTATTACTGAAGCTCTTTTTAATGAGAATCTTGAACAATATGAAATATTCAACCTGGGCAATCATAAAAGTGAACAGCTGCTTGGTATGATTAAAATTATTGAAAATGAATTGGGAATTGAAGCAAAAAAAAATCTTATGCCTATGCAGCCAGGGGATGTCCCTGAAAGTTATGCAGATATTGAACAGGCTCAGACTAAACTTGGATTTTCACCTGCTACTTCGATTGCCGATGGGATTCCAAAATTTATTGAATGGTTTAATCTGCATCCCGAATTTCACTGACTTATGAATACTAATGAAAGAAATTCCATTATTAAAACTTGCTGCTGAACTTTTTTCTCCCAATCCAAATATTTTGGTCGGACCGGGAGATGATTGTGCCGTAGTAAATGTTGATTCAACAAATGAAGCCCTTATGCTTCTGGCTCTGGATCAGGTTAACCCTGATGTGCATTATGTTGATAAACATACAACTCCGCAGAAAATAGCAGCTAAACTTTTAAAAAGAAATTTGAGTGATATTGCCGCAATGGGCGGAAAACCAGCTTATGCATTGACATCTCTTTCTTTTTCAAAAAATAAAAACCAGAAATTTTGTGTAGAACTGATGAAGGCTCTTGCAGAATGTGCAGATTCTTTCAATGTCGCTATTTGCGGAGGTGATATATCCAAATCTCTTTATGCTGATTGTTTTTCTTTAACAATTGTCGGATTCGTAAATAAATATAAACTCTCTTTACGAACAGGTGCTCAAGATGGGGATTTACTCTTTGCTACAGGGGTTTTCGGAAAATCGTTTGAAACTGACCATCATCTTGATTTTATCCCCAGATTACGGGAAAGCTCATTTATCGCCGGTGATTTCTCTAATACTATGATTGATGTAAGTGACGGACTCCTGCTTGATGCCAGGAGAATTGCTCTGCATTCAGAAATCGGGCTGAAACTTTTTTGTGATAAAATTCCCTTAAGAACTTCTGATACTTCTCTGGAAAATGCACTTACTGATGGCGAAGATTATGAATTGCTGTTTGCTGTTCCAAAAGAGAAAGCTGAAGATTTACAGAAAAACTGGCCTTTTTCAACGCACCTCTCTATCATAGGTGAATTTTTAGACGAAATACCTTCTGGTACTCTAATTGATGACAGTGAAAAATTACTGCTGAATTCCGATTTCTGCACTTATGAAATTGCAGGATATGAACATTTATCGTCGGATTTTTAACAGCAAACATAAATAATTTTCTAGCATTACATATTTTCTATTCTCATTTTTTATGGATATCATAAAAATTCAATATCTCCCAGGTTATATTCATTCCGTTAATTTTTTGTAAAGAATTAGTGTTTAATTATTAGTATTTTCGATAAACTTCTTGAACTTTTCCTTGTTTGATAGTATTATAAAGAACAATTCGACTAAAAGTAAAAAAATAACATAACTAACCAAAATAGGATTGAAACATGAAAAACTATAAAAAAATCCATTTAACTTTTTTGAGTTTTATGGTGATCTTAGGATTATTAAATGCGGCTGACAATATTACTGTTGGTTCAAGAATAACGATAAAAGCATCTGAAATACAAATATCCGATGGAGAATTTTTAGATAAATTTACATCAAAAATAAAAGCTTATGCAAAGCCCATAAATAATTCATCAGATACAATTCCCTTAAAAGTACTTACACAGCCGTCAGATAGCTCTCAACTTGAAGAGGTCAAACTTTATTTACAGAAAAAAGTATTATTAATGAGTAAAAAGTTGATAAAAACAGCTTATAAAGCAGGTAAATCCGCATCAACAATAGAAGAAGGTAAAGCAGTTGAGCTGGAGTGCCACATCATATATAATGATAAAGATTATACTATTCCAAGAATCTTTAATTTAATGCCTCCAAAAATTGAAGATATAACAGATATGAAAGGTGTACATTTAGAAAATATGCCTACCCCATCACAAAATATTAAGGTAATTGGTGACTTTTTCGGATCAAAAAAACCTAAAGTATGGCTGGAATACCTCAATTCAAAAAAAAATAAAATAAAGCCGCTGAAATGTAAAGTTATAAAGCCTTTTGAGTATAAAAATTCAAAAGGAGTTATGGGAAAAAGTTGTATGGATATTGATTCGGGTGAAAGTTCAATATCGATTGTTCTGCCTAAAAAATTTCCTCTCGGCTGGAATCCTGAAAATGCAAATATTGTATTGCAGAATAAAAGTGCATTTACAACTATTTCACTGCCTGTAGATATTAATCAATATTATTCTATCATGGGTAAAATCACAGGTGTAAATGGAATTTCAGGAGTTCTTTTAAAATGTCAAAATACAGATCCTAATTTTTTAGAATCTACTACAACTGACGAAACAGGCGCTTATAAATTCGAAAATCTTTCACCTGATACTTATATTATCACCCCGGAACTTGCAAATTTTACATATATTCCGGCATCTCAAACTGTTACTCTTGATAATTCAAATATCCTGGATGTTAATTTTATATCACAGGAAAATTCATCTACAGTATATCTATTAACTGTAAATAATGGTACAGGTTCAGGACAATATGCAGAAAATGATTTAGTGAATATTTCAGCAACAGTTCCTGCAGGGAAAATTTTTAAAGAATGGGCGGGCGATATCCAGTATATTGCAGATACAACTGCAGCTTCTACTACAATTACAATGCCACCTCAAAATATTACAGTTACTGCAATTTTTGATGATGCTCCGGCAAACACTTACAGTTTAAGCGGAACAGTTTCAGGAGATATCCAACAGGGCGTAACCGTTTCTGTAGATGCAACACATTCTGCAGTAACAGATGCCTCTGGTAATTATACAATCAGCGGACTTGCCGATGGAGCATATACAGTAACTCCTACTCTTGCCGGTTATACATTTACTCCTGCTACTGCCAATGCAGCAATTTCCGGTGCTGATGTTACTGGACTCGATTTTACTGCAGCTTCAAGTGGCGGAATTACTTATTCAATCAGCGGAACAGTTTTAGGAGATATCCAACAGGGCGTAACCGTTTCTGTAGATGCAACACATTCTGCTGTAACAGATGTGTCTGGTAATTATACAATCAGCGGTCTTGCAGACGGAGCATATACAGTAACTCCTACTCTTGCCGGTTATACATTTACTCCTGCTACTGCCAATGCAGCAATTTCCGGTGCTGATGTTACTGGACTCGATTTTACTGCAGCTTCAAGCGGTGGAGGAACTCAGTATACATTAACTGTAAATGACGGAACAGGCTCCGGACAATATGCAGAAAATGATTCAGTAAATATTACAGCAACAGTTCCTGCAGGGAAAATTTTTAAAGAATGGACAGGCGATACTCAGTATCTTGCTGATACTACTGCAGCTTCTACTACAGTTACAATGCCTGCTCAAAATATCACAGTTACTGCAACATTTGATGATGCTCAAGGAAACACTTACAGTTTAAGCGGAACAGTTTCAGGAGATATTCAACAGGGCGTAACCGTTTCTGTAGATGCGACACATTCTGCAACAACAGATGCGTCTGGTAATTATACAATCAGCGGTCTTGCAGACGGAGCATATACCGTAACTCCTACATTAGCCGGTTATACTTTCACTCCTGCTACAGCAAGCGCGACAGTTTCCGGTGCTGATGTTACCGGAGTTGATTTTACTTCCGCTACAACTGGAACAGGTACTGATGTGCCAACTTCTATTGCAGGCTGCGTGTTATGGTTAGACGGTGCTGATCCTGCAGGTGATGGTACCGCTTTTACAGGTGCTCTGCAGTCATGGCAAGATAAGTCCGGAAAAAACAATAATGCAGAACAAAGTGATACCAATATGCAGCCTAATGTTCTTGCAGGTGAACTTAATGGTCATTCGGTTCTTTCATTTGATGGAGTTGATGATTCTTTGAATTTTACAGAAATTACAGATATTAAAACTGTTTTTTGGGTCTTAAAAGAGCAAAATCAGACTTCTGATGGTTCAAACCTTCATTTCCTACTTGGAAATAACAACAAATACGATTTCCACAGAGGCACTGGTACTCTTTGGGATAGCACTTATGCCGCAGATGGAATCAAAAATGGCAAAACAAGAGTTGACCGTGCAGATTTTGACGGATTAACTGCCGATATACCGGCGGATCAATATGTAATTGTATCTCTGGTAGCTTCTGCTGATTTAATAGCAAGTCAAATTACAAAAGACAGAGATATCGGGCGTTTTTGGGATGGTGGTATCGCTGAGATAATCATTTATAATCAGGCTCTCTCTGATGCAGATAGAGATACTGTTGAAAACTATCTATATAATAAATGGTTCGGAGGAACTGCTCCGACAACTTATTCAATTAGCGGAACAGTTTCAGGAGATGTTCAGCAAGGTGTAGCTGTGGCAGTAGATGCAACACATTCTGCAACAACTGATGCAAACGGTAATTATACAATCAGCGGTCTTGCAGACGGTACATATACAGTAACTCCTACATTAGCCGGTTATACTTTTACTCCTGCTACGGCAAGCGCAACAGTTTCCGGTGCAGATGTTACCGGAATTGATTTTACTGCAGCTTCAAGCGGTGGAGGAACTCAGTATACATTAACTGTAAATGACGGAACAGGCTCCGGACAATATGCAGAAAATGATTCAGTGAATATTTCAGCAACAGTTCCTGCAGGTCAGGTTTTTGATGCCTGGACAGGCGATACTCAGTATCTTGCTGATGCTACAGCAGCTTCTACTACAGTTACAATGCCTGCTCAAAATATCACTGTTACAGCCACATTTAAAGGCGGACAGCCAAATACTTATTCTATTTCAGGAACAGTTTCAGGAGATGTTCAGCAGGGCGTAGCTGTGGCAGTAGATGCGACACATTCTGCAACAACTGATGCAAACGGTAATTATACAATCAGCGGTCTTGTTGACGGAACATATACAGTAACTCCTACTCTTGCCGGTTATACATTCACTCCTGCTACAGCAAGCGCGACAGTTTCAGGTGCAGATGTTACTGGAGTTGATTTTACTGCAGCTTCAAGCGGTGGAGGAACTCAGTATACATTAACTGTAAATGACGGAACAGGCTCCGGACAATATTCAGAAAATGACTCAGTAAATATTACTGCAACAGTTCCTGCAGGAAAAATTTTTAAAGAATGGACAGGCGATACTCAGTATCTTGCTGATACAACAGCAGCTTCTACTACAGTTACAATGCCTGCTCAGGATATCACCGTTACTGCAACATTTGATGATGCCACTTATACTTTAAGCGGAACAGTTTCAGGAGATATTCAACAGGGTGTAACCGTTGCTGTAGATGCGACACATTCTGCAGTAACAGATGCATCTGGTAATTATACAATTAACGGACTGGTCGATGGTTCTTATACAGTAACTCCAACTCTTAAAGGTTACACATTTACTCCTGCTACAGCAAGCGCGACAGTTTCCGGTGCAGATGTTACAGGAGTCGATTTTAACGCAACCAAAAAGATAAGCCCGGAATTGGTTATTGACCCTAATAGTAAATATCGTATTGAAAATCAATTTAACGGTCTTTCTTTACAGGGAAGCGGATCATTCCTTTGTGAACCCCGTACTGTTGACAGAGTTCCGTTTATATTTGAACCTGTTGGTGATAAAACATATCGACTTAAATCATTTGATAAGGATGTCTATTTAAAAACAGGAGACAATGCCGGTGATCTCGTTACTACTGTACCATCATCTACAACAGATGATACTGTTTGGGAAGTAAAGAAATATGTATTTCCGAATGGACGGGATTTGGGAATCTACACAATAAAAAATGTTCAGACAGGTTTATTTTTATGTACAAAGATTGATATGACTGCAGATAATCTTCATCAAACTGACACTGAAAAACTTATCGTTGATGTCGATAATCCAGGCAGTAGAACTCACCTATGGATGATAGAACTTTTTGTTAAAGATTCTCTTGAAGTACTTACAGGTTCTCAGGGTGGATGGACTCCGAATACAATTAATAAATGCGCATTACTAAGCAGTGATACTTCGCTCGGGGATAGTGTACCATTTTCCATAGATGTAAATGGTAAGACAATTAACGGTAATGCTTTGTTGTGGGGACAATATTGGCATGATCAATATTTCTATATTCTTAATTTAAATATACCAGAATTAGAAACTGTTGGAGATTATAAACTTACTGCAAACGGAAAAGAAACAACTATTCATATTATAGAAGAAGCCTACTCACACCCATTGCGTTCATATGGAAATGATCGATTTACATTAAAGGATCTTCTTGATGATACATGGGGTTTTATAGGACACTGGGCTCATTTGGCTCATTGGTATCCTAATGGTTTATATACATTCCCAGCTTTAACTGGGGAATGGGTATGGAAGGATTATGATGACCTTGCAATTCCAAATGGTAAATACGATGAACCGTTTGATCCTTCTCAACCATATACAACCGAAGAAGCGGAAAATGCTTTGAAGGGTACATGGGATATGACCGATAGATGTTGGCATTCTTATATGAGCGATGGTGTAGTTCTTGAGCAGTTAGCTTCATTTTACAAAATGACGGAAGATGAAGATCTTAAAAAAATGATTGTAAGAGAGATTGAATACGGAGTTAACGGAATGATTTTAAATCAGGAACAAAACGGTTCATGGAGAAATCGTTCATATGTAAAAACATACTGGACAGGAACAGCTGCTTCTATGGGGGCTGGTCTTATGAATGTATATCCGATTTTGCTCGAAAGAAATTCAAGCTTTGCCCCCCAAACTCTTACTGCTGTAAATAAAGCGTGGGCATATGTATACGGAAATCGTAATGATCCGACAACTTGGGCAATTAATGGAGAAGGAGTGCTTATGGATGGACATACTGTTTTGGCTAGTTATCCAGCTAAGCATAGAAACGGATATACTAAAGACTTCCTTCGTTTTGCGGTTGCACGATATATTGTTAATAAAGATAATGAAAGTAAAGACTTTATTGACGATATTCTTAGTCGTGGTGGAATTAATTCTTCCGGACGACTATACCATGTTTCAGGGGCAAAATTTCCCGGTGAACAAGGAAGAACGCGTTCTGATTATGCAATTGTTGCGTTGCTGAAATATTATAAGTATGCGACACCTGATCAACAAGAAAAAATTCTTCAGATGTCCCGTGAATATTATAAATCTCAAATATTAAGATATAATGATTTTAGAGGTCCGGTTGGGATGATCGAAGGATTTATATATAATAATGGAACGGGAGCTCAATGGGAAATACCCGAATATATGCTAATCTCTACATTATTATATAAACAATTCGGAGATGAATTTGGACGAGGGCTAATTATAGCACAGCGCATCATTGATTATTGGTATGGCTGTAATGCATTTGCAACTTCATTAGTGTTTGGCGTTGGAGATCGTCATTTGCTGTATGGATGGCGGTCGTATGAAGCTTTAGGGCGTCATGTTGGAGCAAGCGCAGGGAGCCATTCTTTTGACTTACTATGTCTTGAAACAAGGTGGGCAGGTACGGAAACATCAAGTCCGGGTAATACCATGTTATGGGAAGGAATTAATACCTTTGAAAAAGTGTTACCTTTTGTTACCTCTGTAAAATGTTATACTCAGGAAAATCTTACTGGAACATATAGTGTTTATCTTACAGGAAAATATTATACTAAACACATAAAATCTTATGGTGTGCGTCCGGAAGACATTCTCTCAATAGATATTCCAGATGGTTTCAGTATTAAAGTGTTTGACCAGGATTCATTGAAGGGTAATTCTGAAACCTTTACCTCATCGCAGAATAACCTGCAGTCATGGGCTGGAAAAATCAAGTCGTTTAGCATTGAAGTAAGTAGACCTAATGTGAGAATTATATCTCCTGAGAAAAATATAATAATATCTGCAGGCACAGCCATCTCTTTACAAGGATATGCAACAGATCCTCAGGATAATATTTTATCGGGAACTCAGTTAGTATGGATGAATGGGCAGACACAGTTGGGAACAGGCGAGTCTCTTTCTGGTGTTGTATTGCCCGTCGGTGAAAATGTTATTGAATTAAAGGCAACAGATAATGATAATAATACTGTTGTAGCAAAAATAACTGTTACGGTAAATTAAACACCGGCATTTTCTGAAAATACGATTATTGAAAGGCAATATGCCTAACCTAAATAACCCTCCTAGTGAGGGTTTTTTAGGTTAAATGAGCTTACAATGAAAAATAACTTGATATCCAGCGTTTATGCTACGAAATTAATTATTATTTCCATATCATAAGAGTCAATCTCCGTAGAGAAAGAATTAGTTTACATCGTTGATCTTTTTGCGAAAAACAGTGTTAAATACTTAATATCTTCTATAAACTTCTTGAACTTTTCCTTGTTTAATAGTACTATAAATAATAATTCGACTAAAAGTAAAAAATTAACATAACTAACCAAAATAGGATTGAAGCATGAAAAACTATAAAAAAATCCATTTAACTTTTTTGAGTTTTGTGATGATGTTAGGATTATTAAATGCGGCTGATAATATTACAGTCGGATCAAGAATAACAATAAAAGCATCTGAAATACAAATATCCGATGGAGAATTTTTAGACAAATTTACATCAAAAATAAAAGCTTATGCAAAGCCCATAAATAATTCATCTGATACAATTCCCTTAAAAGTACTTACTCAGCCGTCAGATAGCTCTCAACTTGAAGAGGTCAAACTTTATTTACAGAAAAAAGTATTATTAATGAATAAAAAGTTGATAAAAACAGCTTACAAAGCAGGTAAATCAGCATCAACAATAGAAGAAGGTAAAGCAGTTGAGTTTGAGTGTCACATAATATATAATGACAAAGATTATACTATTCCAAGAATATTTAATTTAATGCCTCCAAAAATTGAAGATATAACAGATATGAAAGGTGTACATTTAGAAAATATGCCTACCCCATCACAAAATATTAAGGTAATTGGAGATTTTTTCGGATCAAAAAAACCTAAAGTATGGCTGGAATACCTCAATTCAGAAAAAAATAAAATAAAACCGCTGAAATGTAAAATCATAAAACCTTTTGAGTATAAAAATTCAAAAGGAGTTATGGGAAAAAGTTGTATGGATATTGATTCGGGTGAAAGTTCAATTTCGATTGTTCTACCTAAAAAATTTCCTCTCGGCTGGAATCCTGAAAATGCAAATATTGTATTGCAGAATAAAAGTGCATTTACAACTATTTCACTGCCTGTAGATATTAATCAATATTATTCTATCATGGGTAAAATTACAGGTGTAAATGGAATTTCAGGAGTTCTTTTAAAATGTCAAAATACAGATCCTAATTTTTTAGAATCTACTACAACTGACGAAACAGGCACTTATAAATTCGAAAATCTTTTGCCTGATACTTATATTATCACCCCGGAACTTGCAAATTTCACATATATTCCGGCATCTCAAACTGTTACTCTTGATAATTCAAATATCCTGGATGTTAATTTTATATCACAGGAAAATTCATCTACAGAATACCTATTAACTGTAAATAATGGTATTGGCTCCGGGCAATATGCAGAAAATGACTTAGTGAATATTTCAGCAACAGTTCCTGCAGGGAAAATTTTTAAAGAATGGGCGGGCGATATCCAGTATATAGCAGATACAACTGCAGCTTCTACTACACTTACAATGCCAGCTCAGAATATAACAGTTACAGCAATTTTTGATGATCCTCCAGCAAACACTTACAGTTTAAGCGGAACAGTTTCAGGAGATATTCAACAGGGCGTAACCGTTTCTGTAAATACAACACACTCTACAGTAACAGATGCCTCTGGTAATTATACAATAAGCGGTCTTGCAGATGGAGCATATACAGTTACTCCGACTCTTGCCGGTTACACATTTACTCCTGCGACTGCTAATGCCGCAATTTCCGGTGCTGATGTTACTGGACTCGATTTCATCGCAGCACAAAATACAGCTCCACAGTATGTTCTTACTGTAAATGGCGGAACAGGTAGCGGACAATATGCAGAAAATGACTCAGTGAATATTTCAGCAACAGTTCCGGCAGGTCAAGTTTTTGATGCATGGACTGGCGATACTCAGTATCTTGCAGATGCTACTGCAGCTTCTACAACAGTTACAATGCCACCTCAGAATATAACCGTTACTGCAACCTTTAAGCAGGCTCCGCCAAATACTCACAGTTTAAGCGGAACAGTTTCAGGAGATATTCAACAGGGCGTAACCGTTTCTGTAGATGCAACACATTCAGCAACAACAGATGCATCTGGTAATTATACAATCAGCGGTCTTGCGGACGGAGCATATACAGTTACTCCGACTCTTGCAGGTTATACATTCTCTCCCGCAACTGCAAATGCGACAGTTGCAGGTGCTGATGTTACTGGTGTTGATTTTTCTGCAGTACAAAATACAGCCCCGCAGTTTAGCCTTACTGTAAATGGCGGTACAGGCTCCGGACAATATGCAGAAAACGATTCAGTTAATATTTCAGCAACGGTGCCTGCAGGACAGGTTTTTGATGCCTGGACTGGCGATACTCAGTATCTTGCAGATGCTACTGCCGCTTCTACTACAGTTACAATGCCATCTCAGAATATAACCGTTACAGCCACTTTTAAACAGGCTCCGCCAAATACTCATAGTTTAAGCGGAACAGTTTCAGGAGATATTCAACAGGGCGTAACCGTTTCTGTAGATGCGACACACTCTGCAACAACAGATGCGTCTGGAAATTATATTATTAATGGATTAATTGATGGTTCTTATACAGTTACTCCGACTCTTGCCGGTTATACATTTACTCCTGCAACTGCAAACGCTACAATTTCCGGTGCTGATGTTACTGGTGTTGATTTTACTTCCGCTACAACTGGAACAGGTACTGATGTGCCAACTTCTATTGCAGGCTGCGTGTTATGGTTAGACGGTGCTGATCCTGCAGGTGATGGTACCGCCGTTACAGGTGCTCTGCAGTCATGGCAAGATAAATCTGGAAAAAACAATAATGCAGAACAAAGTGATACCAATATGCAGCCTAATGTTCTTGCAGGTGAACTTAATGGTCATTCGGTTCTTTCATTTGATGGAGTTGATGATTCTTTGAATTTTACAAAAATTACAGATATTAAAACTGTTTTTTGGGTCTTAAAAGAGGAAAATCAGACTACCGACAGTTCGAATTTTCACTTTCTGCTTGGGGATGATGAAAAGTACGATTTTCATAGAGGCACTGGTACTCTTTGGAATAGCACTTATGTTGCAGATGGAATCAAAAATGGTGTAACAAGAGTTGACCGTGCAGATTTTGACGGATTAACTGCCAATATACCGGCGGATCAATATGTAATTGTATCTCTGGTTGCTTCTGCTGATTTAATAGCAAGTCAAATTACAAAAGACAGAGATATCGGGCGTTCTTGGGATGGTGGTATTGCTGAGATAATCATTTATAATCAGGCTCTCTCTGATACAGATAGAGATACTGTTGAAAACTATCTATATAATAAATGGTTCGGAGGAACTGCTCCGGTAACTTATTCAATTAGCGGAACAGTTTCAGGAGATGTTCAGCAAGGTGTAGCTGTGGCAGTAGATGCAACACATTCTGCAACAACTGATGCAAACGGTAATTATACAATCAGCGGTCTTGCAGACGGTACATATACAGTAACTCCTACATTAGCAGGTTATGTATTCACTCCTGCTACAGCAAGCGCTACAGTTGCAGGTGCTGATGTTACCGGAATTGATTTTACTGCAGCTCAAAATACAGCTCCACAGTATGTTCTTACTGTTAATGACGGAACAGGTAGCGGATCTTATGCAGAAAATGATTCAGTGAATATCTCCGCAACAGCCCCTGTAGGCAAAATTTTTAAAGAGTGGACCGGAGATACTCAGTATCTTGCAGATGCAAGTGCAGCTTCTACTACAGTTACAATGCCTGCTCAAAATATCACTGTTACTGCAACATTTGATGATACTCCGCAAAATACTTACAGTTTAAGTGGTACAGTTTTTGGTGAGAAAAAAGAAGGTATTAAAGTTTCAGTAGATGCAAATAATTATGCAGTAACAGACTCTGAAGGGCATTATAGCATTTCAAATCTACAGCCGGGTGCTTATACTATAATTCCAGAATTAGCAAATTATACTTTTTCTCCAACAAGTTATACAAAAACAATAACAGATAGTAATATAGAAAATATTGATTTTTGCATTGATATTAATACAGCTGGAGCATATTCATTATCTGTAGATCACGGATCTGGAACGGGATTATATGATGAAAATGATATTATTCAAATATGTGCTGATGTAACAGAAGGTTTTCTTTTCGATCGATGGGTTGGAGATACTCAATATATTTCTGATGTGTCAAATCCGTATACCAGCGTAACAATGCCGGCTAAAGATATTGCTATTACTGCATTGTTGAAAGATATTACCCAAAGGGGACCTTTATATATTAAAGGAACAATTTCAGGTGATATAAAACAGGGAGTAGCAATAGCAGTTGATGATGGTATGCATTCATCTGTAACAAATGAAAACGGGATCTATTTAATGTATCAATTTTCACCAGGAACATATACTATTACTCCAGTCCTTGAAGGTTATACATTCACCCCAGCAAATCAAACAGTTACAATAAGCAACAAAAATGCAGATAATATTGATTTCACAGCCGAAAAAATTACAGTTAATGAACAATTACATACTTTAACAGTGAACAATGGTAATGGAGGCGGGCAATATCCAAAAGGAACTCATGTTTTTATATCTGCAACAATACCAGGCAATAAAATATTTACACAATGGAACGGAGATATAAATTATGTTTACGATATAAATCAGCCGGGAACTTATGTTGTTATGCCTGATAAGGATATTTCTGTAACTCCTGAATTTAACGATGCATCATCCAATACATATTCAATAAACGGAAGCATTCATGGAGATATAGAACAGGGTGTTCAAGTTTCATTAAATTCAGGTGAGACTACAACTTCTGATTCCAATGGTAAATTTGCTTTTTCTGGACTTCAAAATGGCAATTACATTATTACTGCACTTCTTGACAATTATAGTTTTACAATTGATAATAATGAAATAATAATTAACGGCAGTGATGTTAATAATATTGATTTTACTTCAACTGCAAACGCAACTCCTCCTACTCCAGGTACTTATACTGTTACAGGTTCAATCTTTGGAACTTTAGCTGATAATATACAGATTGAGTGTAATAATTCAATGACCCCTCTGGATGATAGCGGAACATATGAAATATCATCACTTCCAAATGGTGTTTATACTCTTACTCCAAAGCGTCATGGTTTATTATTCTTCCCGGAAAAAAGGGTGGTAACAATCAATGGAAGTGGATTTTCAAATGTCAATTTTGATGCTTATGCAGACCCGTCAATCTTTTTTAGACTTACAGTTCTTGGAGGTTTAGGTTCAGGATACTACCACCTTGGCGATAAAGTTGAAATATCTCCCGCTATTTCATCAGAATTACTTAAATTTAAAAGCTGGTTTGGAAGTACAGAATTTATTGATGATGTAAATGTTCCAAATGTTAATTTTACAATGCCAGCTGAAAATATAACAATTAGTGCGGAATTAGAATCTTTACCGTATTCAGCTCCGAATGTTAAAATCATTTCACCTGTAATGAACTCTTCATTTCAAACAGCAGAATCGATAAATTTTGACGCTGAAGCTTCAGACGAAGACGGAACTATTTCATCATACCAATGGACATCTGATATTGATGGTTCTATAGGTAATTCAGAAGATCTAAGTTTAAATACTTTATCCGAAGGTCGACATTTTATAAAATTCACAGCAACAGATAATGACGGACATTCTGCATCAGCATTCACTTATATCACAATTTCTCCAAATTCAGATTTGGTAAACTCAACAGTCGTTGATTTTTTCAACTGGGGATATAGTAAAAATGAAGATGTGAATTTTAGCTCAATGGCCGAAAGAGATGAAGTGCATACTGGTTTTCCTTTTAGAAATGGCAGAGATCCTTTAAATATTTATCTTTGGGCAAGAGGAAGAATTCTGTTGGTCTCAAATATTCAACCTTCATATTTTGTATATTACTTTGATTCTCAAGGTGGAACTGATCCTGATAAGGCAGTTAATCTTACTGCAAGCGATGCAGCTATTAATTTGTCAGTGTCAGGTGGCTCTCCTTTTAATTTTCATGCAATGGTTTTTGATGGAACTTCGTGGTTTTATTCTACAGAACAAACTACAGCTGAAATTTCTACTCAAAACCCTATTATGATTGCAGATACGCAATGGAAGCGGATAATTGAATCTTCTGATATGCACAAGCGCTTTCCAAGTGGTGCAATGCCTTCAACTCTGACTTTTGAAGATGGTTCACCTGATCTTGCAAATATTAAAGGTGCTGGTATTGCTTTTGATTTAGTACCAGGAGCCGCTACTATAAATGCAGCAATTCGCAAGATAGGCGTTTATTCTCATTTTCAAAATGACGGTATCGGAGTATATGCAGGATTTAATGAATATAGTGAAGTAAGTCCTTATGTATTTGGTATTTGCTATACTGCTAACTGGCCTCTTTCAAGTGATTTGATGAGCTATTTAAATGAATGGTGCAATATTATGCGCTTTCCAGGCGGGTTAAATATTGAAACTTTTGATCATAAACACCAAAGTAGGGATGGTGGAAAACCTGCTCTTTGGATAGAAAAAGTAAGAGAATCAATTCCAAGAATGGAATGTATCGTAGGATGTTCAGCTACTTTAGGAATGCACACAAGTACCATTACTCCTGAAATGTGTAATAATGGTTTAAACGGTTGGACTAATGCATATGGAGGCACTCTACCTACAGCTGGAGAATTTGGTGGTGGACTTGTCGACTATATGAATGTACATTATAATCAAGATTGGGGAACTAATCCACCTCATAAAGCATCTACTAATTTTAAATTTTTTGAAATAGGTAATGAATGGGAAGGAGGGCATTTTAATATTGGTTCTATTGTGCCTCGTCCGGATTATTCCGATCTGTATCGTATTTCTCTTGAAGATTATTATAACGCAATATACCAAGTCGACCCGAATGTTAAAATTTTAGGTCCAAGTTGTATGAAAAATCAGTTAACTGGAATAGCTAGAAATGTTATGAAATCATCAGGAGATAAAATCGACATTCTCACTTCTCACAGATATCATACTGACCCTAATACATACAAACCAGATATAAAAATGCTACGATGTATTGTAAAACAATACGGTAAAGATAGCCCAAAAAGAAAAAAAGAAGATATAAAATATGGTTTTACTGAATATAATGGACATTACTCAGGAAATACATGGCAAATGGCGATATGGCAAGCTCAAGTTTTTTCATATTTCCTTAAATATGGAGTATACATTGCCACTATTTGGCATATTAGAATGGGACCAGAACATACGCTATATCCTATCTACAATGGCAAACATGTTCCAAACCCGGAACATTATAGTTTAAGATTCTTCAGAGAGCATATTAACTTCTTAAAAAATCCTAAAAGCACACATTGTTTTATGAAAAATAAAAATTTAAATGCTGTTGCAATTGAAATGTCTGATAGAATAGTGCTGTTTGTCACAAATCCAACTTATATGCCTATATCTTTAGATGTTTCATTTAAAAACGCTTCATTTGAAAATACTGTAAAATTTGATTCTTTAACTGAAGGTTTTAATGGCGATTGGGATTGTGGTGTTGAATCATCTCAAATCAAACAAATATCTAATGGTTCGGTTAATGTTACTTTTCAACCTGAATCTATAAATGCTTTAACTATTTTTCATGAAGATAATACCGCAATTATTCCTGTACCTAAACTGGAAAATGATTTTTATGATTGGTATAAACGACACGACGAAGTTAAGGCACTAATAAAAAAAAAGAACAACGTTGATCTTGTTTTTATTGGCGATTCCATAACTCATATGTTTGGAGGAGAACCAACAGGGGATATCGTACGCGGTGGGGAAGTATGGAACGAGTATTACGGCAATCGAAAAGTGATAAATATGGGATTCGGTTGGGATCGCACACAAAATGTACTGTGGCGGATAGAACACGGGGAATGGGACGGTATCTCACCCAAAGTAGCTGTTGTACTGATAGGAACAAACAATCTGAAAGGGACAAAGAATGCCCGTCAAAACACCCCAACGGAGATTGTTGAGGGTATATCCGAGGTCTGTGAAGCCATCCATAAAAAATCATCAAAAACTCAAATAATTCTCCTTGCAATTCTACCCCGTGCGGAAAAAAGCTATGTTGACATGATAAGGGATATCAACAAACAGGTGGCGCTCTTGGGAGAAAAAAGTTATATCACCGTTCTTGATTTAACGGAAAAGTTCGAAGGAATAAATGGTTTCCCAAAAGAAGAGCTAATGACGGACAAAGTACATCCGAATGCGGCCGGATATCGCGTGTGGGCAAATACAATGGAGCCGTTATTGTCAAAATTGCTGGGAGATTAATAACGGATACACAAATAGTCTCTTCTGAATTTACACTTATTGGTGAATTGAAAAGGGAAACGCACATTTTTATTATTTGAGTGACGAATATGTGCATTTAGTTTTACAAAGGGGGCGTTTAGTCTTACAGAATTTAGACACAAAAAACGCTCCCGTTCAGAAGTAGATGCTATTTGCCTGATTTTACTGACACTAAGTTGAAGTTTCCTAGGCACAAAAAGTTTTTAAATTTTATTGTCTGCATTGTAATTTTACATTTAAAAGATTTAATACCTTCTCTTGCTCCTCATCTGATTCAAATTTGTTGATTTTTGCAACTATTCCATTAATTAAATTATCAACCTTTCTAATAGATTTTAATCGTTCTATGACTGTTTCAATAGTCCAGCGTCTATCCTTGCCTTTCCCATCAGATTCAAACAAAGGCTTTAGGCGCTCATTAACATGCCATTGAAGATAGTAATCAAGCATAACAATAAATATATGAGATTCAATGCTATCATCGTTTTTATGATAAACAAGGCATAACTCAAGTAGAAAAGTTTTCATATTTTTAAAACCTTGCTCGACTTTTTGCAAGTTACCATATCCAAGTACAAATTCATCTTTACTTATCACATCAGAAGTTGCAGTTGTGTTTATAACATAGCAACCAACAAGTTCTTTTTTCTATATCGATTTTATCTTTTTTAAGACGCCAGAAGATCTTTCATAAATCATCTACATACAAATTGAAAAAATCAATTTTGTATTTTTCAAATATCCTTCCAACACTTGCGGCAACTTTTTTTTTGGGATCTCTTTTTTTGGTAACTGACGCCTTTTTTTCGAGCAGTGATTTTACTTTTTCTATCATTGATTTACGAGTTTTTCGTTATTGTAGTACTTCCTTTTCGTTTTTAAGAGCTAGTTTTAATTGCTGAATGTATTCTGGTGGTAATTTGCTGATATTAGCAATAGTATTATCTTTTACCTTCCCATTTTTATCTCGATAAGATTCTCTAACCAAAATAGTTTTATAAATTTTACTTCCCTGCTTCTTTTTTGTCTCTTCTATGTACATCGTGGCTACAAATTACAAAAAAATTCACTAAAAAGCGTTTAACCATAATGAAACACTAAAAGCTATGTTTAATTGCTTGTAAAAGTTGAATCAGGTACAAAGGATTATTTTTGATATTATTTGAAAAATTAGATTATGGGTTAAATTGATCTTAACCCATAATTAATCAATAAAGAAAAACTGATGTTGTGCAGTAAATTGCGGATGAATAAATTTTATTTTTCCTTCTCAAATAAATTCCGTACCTGAATAGCTAGTCTTTTCGGGGTTATTGGTTTTGAAATGTAGTTGACTGATTTTGGTAGAATACCGTGTTTTGCAATAATATTTTTACTATATCCCGACATATATACAACGATGATCTCTGGATATTCATTTTGAATAATTTCACTTAATTTCTTCCCGTCAGTTTTTGGCATTATTACATCTGTAAGCAACATATCAATTGCTCCCTTATTTTCCTTTATGATTTTTAATGCATTTTCTCCTGACGATGCTTTCAGGCATTTATATCCCAGAAAATTCAGACAGTCAAATAGTAGTTCAAGTACATTGATATCATCATCAACGATAAGAATGGTTTCATTACCATGTGGTAGCGGGGCGTTTAAATCTGTGGTGATGCTGTCAGGAATCTTATCGCACACAGGTAGAAAAATTGTGAATTCTGTTCCTTGATTTAATGAGCTATCTGCCGTAATGCTACCGTTATGTTGTTTGATTATGCTGTATACAGTACTTAATCCTAATCCAGTGCCTTTCCCGGGGTCTTTGGTAGTGAAAAACGGATCAAAAATGCGGTTAAGGTCCTCTTTTTTAATACCGATCCCATTGTCTTCAAATACAATTTTTATGAATCTTCTATTTGTACTGGAGGTCGAGATGCCCTCAGTCTGGTCAGGATTATCAATGTTTTCTGTTGATATTTTTATTTTCCCGCCATGTATCATTGCATCTTTTGCATTAAGAGCAAGGTTTAATAGTACTTGTTCTATTTGCCCGGAATCAACATCTGCTGTAGATTGTTCTGCATTAAATTCTGTAACAACTTCAATATCATCTCTTAATATTTTTTTCATTATTTTCATGAAATCATTGATTAATGCATTTATATTATTGGGGCTTTTTTTGATAACCTGTTTCCTGCTTAATGTTAAAAGCCTGTCAGTTAATACTGCAGCTTTTTTCCCTGCCTGTAGTATCGTTTTGATTTTCTTTGATGCAGAATCATTATCCTTAAGCTCAATTTGAAGTATTTCTCCATACCCAAGTATGGTTGTTAAAATATTATTGAAATCATGAGCAATACCTCCCGCTAGTCGACCTATAGAATCCATTTTTTGAGCATGGAGCAACTGTTCCTGTAATTGTTTTTTCTCGCTTAAATTAAATCCGGTTCCAATTATATACATCGTATTATTGATGTTAATCCTAACGGCTGTCAGAAGATAAGGAAGGACTCCTTTTTTTGTTATAATGTCCGTTTCAATATAAAAAGATTTTTCTTTCCCATCTTTTATTTCTTTTAGGAAATTTTTTATCCGTTCTTTTTCATAATCAGGAAAAATTTTTAGTGGATAGACTCCTTTTAATTGTTTTTCTGGTATTCCAAACTCTTCAGGAAGATTTTTATTCCATTTTTTTAGTTTTACTCCATTCTCCAACATGAAAAATATTCCAGGCAAGGATAAAATTATCGCATTATTTAGACACTTTTCCTGCCTTATTTCTTCTGTTCGTTTTTCAACTTCTTTGTTAAGTTTACGATTAAATAGAAGTAGAGCAAAAGCAACAATTAAAATAATTCCTAATATTTGAAGAAGTAGAACTTCATGTGAATGAGCATGTTCTTTTTGAACTTTGTATATGAAATTATCGATATTAACATCATGTTTAATCATATTTAATCTCTTTAATATATTGTTTATTCTTTGCCAGCGCTCGGTGTTAATATGACCTATTTCTACATAGTCAGACATGATAAGCTTACGCATGGCACTAGCTTCATATTTTAATTGTTCTTCTGAAAGTGAAGGCTTATATTTACTCCTGATTAATTTTATTGTTTCATCAATATGGTTAAGGGCATAATACCAGCCTTTTTTTGTCGCTTTGAGAAAACCTTCAACACCGGTGGGGTGTTGTTCTGTTTTTTCTTGCAGAGTAAAAAGGCAATCGCCGTAAAAATCTAAGCCGTAGGAAATTGGATTTATTAATCTGAATTTAATATTTTTATTTTTTAATTCATACACTTCGTTCGTCACATACACTGGATGGGCATCTATTTCCCCTTGTTTAAAAAGGTCAAAGTTCCAATCATAAGTATGGTTTAGATGCTCAAGAAGAACTCCTTCTCCTAAAAGCATGGCTTGTATAGCAATATCTCCATAGGAATAATATGCAATTTTTTTACCAATAAGGTCATGAGGAGAATAAATGTTAGAGTCGGCTTTAACTGCTAGTGCAATCGGAGAATGTTGGAATATCGCTGACAAAACTACGAGAGGTTTGCCTTTTGAGCGTTCTATCAGAATCCTTGGTCCTTCAATTCCATAATCTGCTTTTCCAGCAAGAACCGTTTTTATAACATCAATATATGGGCCCCCTTCTTTCATTTGTACATTTAACCCCGCAGCTTTATAATAACCTTTTTCCAGGGCCATATAGTAGCCCGCAAATTGAAACTGATGCGTCCATTTAAGCTGAAGTGTAATGTGCTGTTGACTGGGAAAGATATCCGAATAAAGTTTATTTTGAAGCGAAATAAAAAAACAGATGCATACTATTATAGTTTGAAGTATTGAGTATCTCAAAGTTCTGCATTTTTTCATAATATACCTGTGCTTTTTTAGAAAACAGTACGCAACATTCTCTTCAAAATATATAATAAATTATTTAAATTTCATAACAATCTATAATTCAATATATATTTGATATTCTTAAAATTAATTATTAACTTTTTATGCCTTAGAAATAACAAGTGAACCATTTGTACCGCCAAAACCAAAACTGTTGCTTAGCGTATGTTTGATAGAAACATTTTCCCGAGACTTTAACGGGACTAAATCTGCCCATTCATAACCTTCATCCGTATTTTCCATATTCGCTGTCGGGGCAATAAAATTATTTTCCATCATAATTGTTGAGTAAATTGCTTCTACCGCTCCAGTTGCACCAATCATGTGCCCTGTAAGAGACTTTGTACTACTTACCGGTATATTTCCGGCTTGATCCTGGAATAACAGTTTGACTGCATCAAGTTCTACAGGATCTCCGGTAGGTGTTGAGGTTCCGTGTGCATTAATATAAGAAATGTCTTCAAGGTTTAATCCGGCATCCTTAATTGCATTGTTCATTAATTCTGCTGAAAATTCCGCTGAGGGTACAACCATATCATAAGCATTGCTGTTTGTCGCTATTCCTGAAATAAATGCCTTAGGCTCAGCCCCTCTGGCTTCCGCATGATCAGGATGTTCTAAAATTAATATCCCGGCTCCCTCTGCAATTACAAAACCGGTTCTATCCTTATCAAACGGCCTGCTCGCCTTTTCCGGTGTATCATTGTAAGTCCTTGTCAAAGCACGCATCGCATCAAAACCCAGGGCGTTTAGCCAGCTTGTCTCCTCGCTGCCGCCTGTTATTACCATATCATATAAACCATCTTTGATAAGGCGTACGGCTGTAATAATTGAATGAGCCGAACTTGTGCAGGCAGAACTTATAGAGTAACTTTCTCCGGTAAGTTTCAATGTCAATGATATGTTTGCAGCAGCACAGGAATTCATTATTTTCGTTACAGCAAATGGTGATACACGCTTAACTTTTTCTGTTTTTAAAAGAATTTGAGCACCTTCAAAAACAGTTATAAAAGAACTGCCACCACAACCTAAAATTACAGCAACTCTTTTTCCGCTCAACTCTTCAGGTGTGAGTCCTGCTTCGATAACAGCTTCATAAGCTGCATATATCGCCATTTTTGAATTCGGACTCGAAAAACGGAGGTTGTTTTTGTTCAGAATAGGACAGGTGAAATCCATGTTTACAAGACCGCCTACACAGCTTTGCAGATTCATTTCTTCCCATTCCGGTACGAACACAGTCCCTGGTACACCCGTTCTCAATGCTTTTAGATTTGCTTTTAGCCCATTCCCTAAAGGAGTAACTAACCCTCTTCCTGTAATTGGTATTTTCATTAATTCACACTGCCTTATAATAAACTTAACAACCTGTATGTTGAATATACAACATTTCCTGAAGGTTTACAATAATATTTTTTGAGTTTAATATTATTTTTTCACTTGCTGGTCTTTTTGTTCTATTTAAAAATAAACTTGGGGCAGTTTCGTTATGCAGTATATTTGTATCCTCTTTCTTGAATCATAGTAATTATGTAGTATTTTCAGAATATGGATAGAAATATAAATTTTAAGTGAATATAATTGTTTTTTAAACTTAAAGGAAGAGTTTTTAAACTGATGGAGTTTTGTATGATGAAAAGATATATCGGAAGCTTACTTTTAATTTTGTTAATTTCTGTAACAGGATGTAAAAAAAATAGTACAGAAAAAAATAAAGTACCCGAAAAGGTTGTTAAGCAGGAATCAGAAGTTCAAACTTCTTTAACAACGCAGAAAAATAAGAATCTTCTTGAAGCAGACGAATTCAGTAAATCTCTTATAGGAAAGAAAATATCTCTATCTTCTGACAATGATGATAATCAAGAAAAACAGGATATTTCGCTGAAAGGTTTGTTTCAAGTTGATCCTGTCGGGAATGATGCGTTTGATAATGAAAAATTTTCAGAAAATAAAGCTCCTTTTAATTCATTGGCAGAAAGCTTACTTTCCAGACACAGATACTCATGGTTGCCAAAATGGCACTACGAGAATGGTGGCAGTGTGCTTATTCCGGATATAGTGCTTTCAAGAGATTCTTCTCTTTTGGGACTGCTTGAAACAGTTTCTTTACCTTCCGGTGGAAAAGGTACATTATTAATTCTGATTGATACTTATCAGTGGAGAATTATGCGGATCTATTTTTATAAAGAGCGTATTTTTACAAAACTCCTTTTTGCCGGGCGCGGAAAAAGAATGCTGCTTGCTGAAAAGCTTGACTCCAGACAAGGCCTTGAAGGAAAATTGCATATTGTTAATTTGAAAAGCGGGCGAATATCTAAAGCTTCTTATGCATTTCAGGGAGAACTCGAAGCAATCGATCTTGCTTTAAAATCAAAGAAAGCTTTTCTGAAAATTAAGAATAACGAAGAAATCGTAATTTTGAATATTCCGGCTCTGACAAAAGAAAGCGTCTGTAAAACAGAATTGAAAAATGCAATGTTAAAAACAGGTTTCGATAATGTCGTGCTGATCGGAAAAGAAAAAATAAAAATTTATAACTCAAATATGAAACATATTAACAACGAATATACGAATTCATTACAGGAAATTCCCACTGAGTTTGCTTTTACAGGTAACGACAGTTCTGAATTTGCTTATGGAGTCTATATGAAAAAAACTATCTTCTTTAAAGCAGGTAAACACAAAGTGCTGACTGAACATGCAGGACGCGTTATAACTGCTTTACCTGAGTTTCATCTTCTGGTCTTTTCTGATATGTACAAAAATAAAATCCGTTTCATTAACTCCAGTGATTTTGCCGAAGATAAACCTATTATTCCCGGGAAAATACCGCCGAAAACTTTGGCTGGCGCCCGTTTTTTGACCTATATGAAAAAAAGACATCAGTTTATCGTACTTGATACGCATGGTAATCTTTGCCTGTACTGGAAAGGTGGTCGGAAAACTAAGAACTGGAAGAAACATATTATCTTTAAAGCTGAAAAGTAGAGTATATAATGCCCAATAATTATCCTGTAAAACTAATTGCTTTTGATTTTGATGGAGTAATTGCCGATTCCCTGAATGAAAATATTAAAATAACCAATATTGTCTGCTCAAAACTTGGTGCTGAAATTAATGTAACACCTGATCTGCTGCAGAGCGTTGACTGCATGTCTTTTGATGCAATTGCCGCAAAAATAAAACTTCCGCATGTACATTACTCTGAAGCATTAAAACAGATTAACAAGATGCTTGTTGCTTCGTATTGTAATATAAAACCATTTGAAGGTATATGTGAGGTCATCTCAGAACTTTATGATAGAAAAATTCATATTATTATTAATACACATAATACTGTTGATGCAGTCAAACCCTTTCTGAAAAAGCATGATTTACACCACTATTTTTCTGAAATATTCGGCGCTGAAACTCCAGGCGGAAAAGATGAAAAAATGATGATTGCTCTTGAGAATAATTCCTTATGCTCCTGCAGTGCAATGCTTATAGGTGATTCTGTCGGGGATATTACCGATGCACAGGGTGCGGGGGTAATACCGGCAGGAGTTGCATGGGGCTTTCAGTCTGAAGATAAACTTCTTAAAGCAGGAGCAGAAATTATTTTCCAGACACCTGCTGATATTCCTGATCTGATTGCCGGAAAGATGCATTACTGATATCCTGATCTTTTGATTCACAAATTCATCTGGTCCTGTAAATTTTTATATTGTTAATATTTATTACAGACTCCCAGGAATCAAAATGCAGATTGCCTAATCCTTCATATTTTTGTTTCGTTATCCGGTCAAAGATTAGTTTATTATTAAAGAACCCCTTAAGGTGATCTCCTGTTTTGCAAACCTTATAATGATTCCATTCTCCCGGACTCCAAAGTTTGCCTGGATTTTAACCCAAGTTTCGCAGTTTAAAAAAATAACATTCTTGCAAATCAACGACTTATAAATTTTGTGGCACTACCTTTTCTGAATAATTTCCCTTATAAAACCGACATTTCCATGCCGTAAAACACTCTATAATGCCTGCTGGGCGACTCTCCTTAATCTGTAATTAGTACTTTTTGAGAATTTTTCAAATACTTTGCGGTATTCCTGTCTGCGGCTGCTTTTGTTCAGAACCGCCAGAGTAATGCTCTTTATATTTACGACACTCTCAGATATCGCATATCATCAGTTGAGCTCCGAATAGGAGTTTAATGTTTTAAATATCATGATTTCCAGCCACAAAGAACATTTACACATAACAACAAACTTCAGTTGACAAGTGAATCCATCAATGCTACATTTGGAGGTAACACAACTGTGTTTAATAAAACAATAACCAGAACTTATGAGACAACAGGTATGATTGGACGATACAAAGGATTAACTGTCGCCACTGGAACTTCTTCAGCTGAATATGATCTTTCTTACGGATACGACACTTACGGACGAATCCTTTCAGTCACCAACGGCCTCAATAACGACACTTTTACAAACCAGTATCTCTACGGTTCCAATCTCGTTAAAAATATCGTATATCCGCATCTTATTAAAGAAAACCGCCGTTATCTTACCAATGCCGATCAGGTACAGCGTGTACGCAACAGATATAACGGCTCGACCGTAAGCAAATATGTCTATACTTATGACGCCCTTTACCGCAGAACATCAATGCTCCGGGGCGGAAGTATTTTCACGACCGCTGATACCGTTTCATATTCCTATAATACAAGAAACGAAGTAACATCTGCGCAATCTGCGTCATCTGCGGATTATGACTTTGATTTCTCTTATGATACAATTGGTAACCGCACAAGTGCGGTTTCAAATGAAACCGGCTCCACGGTAACAACTTCCTACACCACAAACGAACTCAACCAATACACAAATATAACCAATCCTTCGCAGTCCCCGACTTACGATGACGACGGAAACTGCACAAGTGCAGTTCTTTCCTTGCCGTCTGGCGGTT
>Ga0256913_10000143_pt1 | contig 33375 bp, 31 predicted proteins | sample Axial_MatmetaG_FD_185970 | JGI IMG/M metagenome (GOLD analysis project Ga0256913, IMG submission 185970) | Deep-sea worm associated microbial mat communities from Axial Seamount, Juan de Fuca Ridge, Pacific Ocean - Axial_Mat | ecosystem: Environmental > Aquatic > Marine > Oceanic > Microbial... | reverse complement strand
AGGTACAGTTCGGCAAGCCGGGCCATGAGTAGACCATTGTCCGGATGAAGAGCGGTTGCTTTCTTCAGGGTGGCCAGGGCCTGTCTGATTTCAAAACGGGCCTGGAGGGCATAGGACAGGGCAAGCAGGGCCGCACTGTTTTCCGGCGATTTGAGGACGGCCTTCTCGGCCAGCTCCAGGGACCTGGCCTTCTCGTTTTTGACAACCATGATGATGGATTGCAGGGCCAGGGCAGTGGCGTTGCCCGGGTCTGTCCGCAGCACACCGGCAATGATTTTTTTTGCGGCCTGAACCTGCCCAGAGGCCAGCAGCAGGGTCCCCTTGCGGAGTCCCTCCACGCTGGAGTCCCGGGCCGAATCAATGATGAGCGGATAATAGAGTGTCCACTGGATTGCATCGAGGGGATGAACAACGGCCATTGTCCGGGGGGCCTGATTGCGGGGTGCGACCCCGGCCTGGCCGCTTGCCAGGCTGAGCCGGCCATTGGCATTGGCCATGGTCACCCGTCCCTTGAAGACCTGAATGGTTGTTGTGGTGTCATCGACCCGGACAAGAAATTCCGTGCCTTCGACAGCGCCGTTGACAAAGGGTGTCATGACCTTCAGGGAGCGTGGTTGATTACTGAAGATATGAAAAAGGCCGTGCAGTATTTGAAGCGGCAGAGGCTTCTGTGCCTCTGGTTCAGGAAAAAAGAGGGTGCTTTTCTGGTTCATCCGCAGCACAGCCTCGTTGCGCAGAAGCACAGCGGCCCTGCTCTCCGGTCCGGTGCGGAGAAAGTCTCCGGCCGCAACCCCGGTGTCCATGGTGGCCGGCTGCCAAGGTCCCTGCTTGCCGTGCCGGATTTCCAGGGTGCCCTGGAGAGAGACGATCTTTCCCATGATCTGCCTTGCGGGTGCCGCACAGGCCTGATCGACATTGAGCACGATGGTGCATCCGCAGATGAGAAGCAACAGCAACAGGCTGTGGACGCCTGTCCAGGCCCGGGGCTGTTTGTACAGGTGGCTCGTCGTGATTGGCATTGCGTCGTCCCCTGGAGAATGGATTGGCCGGTAAGCAGAGAAAACCTGGTGCATTAAAGCACTACGGTAAGAAATCGGTATACTGTATTTTTTTCTTGAAATCAACCGATTGTCCACCAGGGGGAAAAATCGTGGCGCGGTATGCGCCGGCAGGCGGGATATGGAATTTGCGGATTGACAACTGCGCTAAAATACGATAAATTAGCAGGTTTAATGCAGGTAAGGATACTTCTTTTTATCTGTGAGTTGTTGATGGATTATTGGGTCGGTTCCCAGGTAGCGGGCCTGTTGTGCAGGATCGTGCTCCTGTGAAAGAGGTATCAAGAGAGTTTAAGGAAAAGGAGAACAAATATGGCATTAACGGTTAAAGCAATCGCCGAGAGTATAAATATCATGGGAACCCGCAGTGGTACGGCCATGAAGGAACGTAATCCCGGCCCGGTTCAGGAGATGGCCAGGGAAGAGGCCGAGGCTGGCGCAGCCTATCTGGATCTCAATATCGGTCCGGCCCGCAAGGATGGTACCGAGTTGATGCCCTGGGTGGTTGAAACCGTGCAGGCGGCCGTGGATTCACCACTCTGTCTTGACACCACCAATACCGATGCCATGACCGCCGGTTTCAAGGTGGTCAGCAATACAAGCCAGGCCATCATGAACTCCATTTCGGCCCAGCCCGAGCGCATGGAGGCCCTGATCCCGGTGGCCGCCGAAGCAGGATGCGATGTGATTGCCCTGCTCTGGGGGCCGGACGGTATGCCGCGTGACTCCAACGAGCGCGCTGCCATGGCCGTTGACCTGATGATGGCGCTGAACGAGGCTGGCATCCCCAACGAGAAGATCCTCTTTGATCCCATCGGCACCCCCATTACCCTCGGTGCTGACCAGATCGCCTCAGGGCTTGAGTTCATGATGATGCTGCAGGATATTGCCCCCGGGGCCGGTTCCACGGTGGGGCTTTCCAATGTCTCCAACGGCGTTGCCGACCATTTGCGCAAGTATCTGGACCGTACCTATCTGATCATGCTGATGAAGTATGGCATTTCCACGGCCATCGTCAATTCGTATGATGCTGAACTCATGGCCATCTGCAATGGCGAGCGCCAGGATCTGGTTGATCTGGTCCATGGCATGATGGATGGCAGCGAGCCTGATCCGTCCACCCTGGAGGGAACGGCTCTGGAGCATTTCAAGACCTATAAGGCGCTCTCCGGCCAGACCGTATTCTCCGAATCCTGGCTGGAGCTGTAAGAGCTGGACTGGATATGGCTATCCGGTCCACGCCTGGACACCACCTTGTCTATGGTGTCCTGCATGATTACCTGACCGGCGAGGAACTGCCGGATACCGATGATGAGCGTATCCGGCAGGGACTTGCCCGCATGCTGGTCGAGGAAAAGGGGTATGACCCCGGTGAACTCGAACCCCGCCTGAGTATTGAAACTCTTTTCAATCATACCTTTGTCCGTTCCATCATTGACCTGACCGTGCGTATTGACGAAAAGCGGCTTTTCATCCTCAGGTACGGGGCAGGCTCCCTGGTCACGAGGGAAAAGGCGGTGATTGCGGCGGCCAGGGTGATTGATCCGGAACACTGTATTCCCTATGGGGTAATTACCAATGGCCGCGATGCTGAGTTTCTTGAAACGGTCTCGGGAAAGGTGCTGGCAACCGGCATGGAGGGCATTCCGGATAGAAAAGAGGCTGCGCGCCTGCGGGCCGAAGCGGTTTTTGTACCCTGTACGGATCCGCGCTCAAGGGAAAAGGCCCTGCGGATCCTCAATGCCTTTGATCTTGAGGTCTGCTGTCGGGGTGAGCGTTGTGCCCTGCCAAAGGCTGATCATACGTAGTTGTTCAATTATTGTATATAAAGCCCGGTCATGCCCGTGACCCATGGCATCGGCTTTCATCCCCTTGTTGTGCCGGGGTCCGGGATGGTGGTTGGAAAATGTACAAATCCTGTCCATCGCCATGGAGGTGGAAGGCAGGATTTTCAAGTGAAAACAGGAAGAGAAACATGACAGAGTTACAGACGTGGAGTAAGACGAGCTGGCGTGAATGCACAGCCCTGCAGCAACCTAACTGGCCGGATAAAGAGAAACTGGAGGAGGTGCTTGCCACCATTGCCGCCCTGCCGCCCCTGGTTTTTGCCGGAGAGATCAGAGATCTGAAACAGCAGCTTGCCAGGGCATCGCAGGGAAAGGCCTTTCTGCTCCAGGGCGGGGACTGTTCCGAGGAATTTGCCCGCTGCACGGCCCCCAACATCCGCGAGACCCTGAAGGTGCTCCTGCAGATGGCGGTTGTGCTCACCTATGCCGGCGGCAAGCCGGTGGTCAAGGTGGGACGGATTGCCGGCCAGTATGCCAAGCCGCGTTCCAGTGACACGGAAATGGTCAATGGTGTGGAAATTCCCAGTTACCGGGGCGATATGGCCAACTCCATCGAGCCGACCCTGGAGGCCCGTATCCCGGATCCGGGCCGGCTTCTGCAGGGGTACAATATGTCGGCCGCAACCCTGAACCTGCTCCGCGCCTTTACCAAGGGCGGTTTTGGCGCCCTGCACCGGGTCCAGGCCTGGAATCAGGAATTTGTCAAACAGTCGCCCATGGGACGTTCCTATGAGCGGCTTGCCAAGCAGATCAGCCAGGCGCTCAATTTCATGGAGACCATCGGTATTGATACCGATACGCCACAGCTCAAACAGGCCCAGTTTTACACCTCGCACGAGGCCCTGTTTCTCGGCTACGAGGAGTCACTGTCCAGGGAGGACTCCACCCGGGGCGGCTGGTATGACTGTTCCGGGCATATGCTCTGGATCGGAGACCGGACCCGCCAGCTTGACGGCGCCCATATAGAGTTTCTGCGCGGCGTGCTCAATCCCCTGGGCATGAAGGTCGGTCCCAAACACGAGATCGCTGAAATCCTCACCATCATCAAGCGGCTTAATCCGGACAATGAGCCGGGCCGGATGACCATTATCGCCCGCTTTGGCGCCAGGGAGATTGAAAAATACCTGCCGCCGCTGATCCGGGCCGTGAAAAAGGAGGGACTGAACGTACTCTGGAGCTGTGATCCCATGCATGCCAACATCCGCAAGGCCGAATCAGGGCACAAGACGCGCAGTTTTGACGACATCCTTTCCGAGCTGCGCTGTTTCTTCGAGCTGCACTGGGCCGAGGGAACCATCCCCGGTGGTGTTCATTTCGAGCTGACCGGCGATAATGTCACCGAGTGCACGGGCGGGGCCCGCCAGTTGGCCGATAACCAGCTTGGCGAGAACTATCTCACCACCTGTGATCCACGCCTCAATGCGGAGCAGTCCCTGGAGATGGCCTTTCAGATAGCGGAGATGATCCGCACCTGAAAAAACGCTGTCAGCACATGACAAACAAAAAAGCCTGCCGGTAACTCCGGCAGGCTTTTTGTATTTTTCAACCCGGCGGCTAGCCCGCATTTCTCACAAAGATCGTTGCGAAAGGCCGGAAAGTGCTGTGAATGCGGGGTTACAGCGTCAAAAAGCCCACAGACATATTGAAATATTTCGAGGACGCTTTTTGGGGCTGTAACACTGCAGGCATGGTGCTTTCAGGCCTTGCAGCAGATCGCTTGTGAGAAATGCGGGCTAGGTCAGGCCATCAGTCTGGTGCACTGTTGAAAAGGGCCAGGATCTCTTTTTTACTTGTGGCCTGCATGAGCAGACGGCGGTTTTGTTCTTCCTTGAGGATGCGGCTGATCCGGGCCAGGGTCTGCAGATACTTATTGGCCATGCCCATGGGAGAGAGGATCTGGACAAAGAGGTGGACCGGATGGTTATCGACGGCGTCAAAGCTGATGCCCCTTGTCGAGCGGCCGAAACAGAGGATCATCTCTTCCAGGCCCGGCACCTTGGCATGGGGAATGGCCACGCCGTTTCCCACTCCGGTGGAGCCCACCTGTTCCCGTTCCTGCAGCACCTGAACCAGGGTGTGTTGGTTGACCCCGGCGCAGGCGGCGTGAACGGCGGCGGCAAGTTCCTGGAGGGCCTCGGCCTTGGAGGCCGATTCCATTTCAAGGAGGATGCACTGGTCGCCGAGTTCAAGCATAATGACGGGGTCTCTATTTGGTACGCGCCTTGCGCCGATGCTTGACCGGCAGGATCTTCATCTGGTCCCGGTACTTGGCCACGGTGCGGCGGGCGACCTTGATCTTTTCCTCGGCCAGCATCTGGGAGATTTTGTTGTCGGAGAGGGGCTTGGCCGAATCTTCTTTGGCAATATACTGCCGGATTCTGGTTTTGATTGCCTCGGCGGCCACCACGTCGCCATCGGTGGTTGCCACGGCCGTGGAGAAAAAGTATTTCAGCTCATAGATGCCCTGGGGCGTGTGGGCGTACTTGTTCGAGGTCACCCGGCTGACCGTTGATTCATGCATGCCGATATCCTCGGCCACATCGCGGAGAATAAGCGGCTTGAGATAGCCGGATCCCTTTTCAAAGAAGTCACGCTGAAATTTAAGCAGACTTTCCATGACCTTATAGATGGTTCGCTGCCGCTGCCGGATGGACTTGATGAACCACTCGGCGTTTCGCTTGGATTCGCGCAGATAGCTCTTGGATTCACTGTTCATCGAGTTACGCTGTTTGAGCAGCCGCAGGTATTCCTCGGATATCTGCAGGTTGGGCAGGCCGTCGTCGTTGAGCTGGATGACAAATTCATCATCTACCTTGTGGACATAGACATCCGGGATCACATAGTTGGTCTGGACGTTACTGAACTCGTTGCCGGGGTAGGGAATGAGCTGTTCAATAACCCGGACCGCCTCCTTGACCTTGCGCACCGAGCTGCCCGCATCCCTGGCAATCTGGGCATAGTTGCGGGTCTGGAGCAGATTGAGGTGCTCATCGATAATCCGGTAGGCCAGGGTTTCCTCCAGTCCCTTGCGGTCAAGCTGGAGCAGGAGGGATTCCCGGACGTCGCGGCCGGCTATGCCGGGCGGATCAAGGCTCTGCACCAGCCAGACGGCTGCCTCGGCCTCCTCTTCGCTGCAGTTGCCATAGGCGGCAATATCCGTGACATCGGCCTCAAGCAGGCCGTGTCCGCTCAGATTGCCGACGATGAAGTGGGTCAGTTTCTGGTCCAGTTCGTTTAAGTCCAGGTGGGTGAGCTGCCAGAGCAGATAGGCATCCAGACCAGGCGTGGCCGAGATAAAATCGAACTGGGAAGGCGCATCCGCCGGCGGCGTTTCCCGGGAAAAGGAAAAATCCGTATCAAAGGTGTTGGCATAGTCGTCCCAGTTGACCTCGGCCACCTTGGCCGGATCCTCTCCTTCAACCTGGGGCGTGACCGGGGTTTCCACCACCTCGTCCTTGACCTCGGGCGCGCTCAGGTTTTCGGGATTGGTTATGGTCTCGTCCGTGGGCGGTACCTCTTCCAACATGGGATTCTGCTCGATCTCTGCCTGCAGGGCATCGGTCAGTTCCAGCCGATTGAGCTGGAGCAGCTTGATGGCCTGCCGGAGCTGGGGGGTCATAACCAGCTTCTGGGCAAGTTTGAGATTTTGCCTGAGATCGAGCATGGTGTTGTATTCTTCTGTTCCTGTTTGTTTTATATGAAAGCCCGGTCATGTCCGTTATTGAGGGCACCGGCTTTCATCCCTTCGTTGTCCCGGCCCGCCGGGATGGGGGTTACATGCTGAAATGTTCGCCAAGATACATCTTTCTGGCCAGGGCGCTTTCGATAATATCCGAGGCCGCACCGCTGGTCAGAATCTGGCCGTCGTTCATAATGTAGGCGAAATCACAGACCTGCAGGGTCTCGCGCACGTTATGGTCTGAAATCAACACGCCGAGATTTTTCTCCTTGAGGCTGCGGATAATCTGCTGCAGATCCGCCACGGACAGGGGGTCAACCCCGGCAAAGGGCTCATCAAGCAGGATGAAGCGCGGCCGGGTGGCCAGGGCGCGCATGATCTCCACCCGCCGCCGCTCGCCGCCGGACAGGGCATGGCCCTTGTTGTCGGCCAGATAGCCGATTTTCAGCTCATCCATCAGGTCATCAATGCGGCTGGCGATCTCGTTTCTGCTCAGTCCCAGTGGCTCCAGAACAATACGGACATTTTCCACCACGGTCAGCTTCTTGAACACCGAGGGTTCCTGGGCAAGATAGGTGATCCCGCGCGAGGCCCGCTTGTGAATGGGCAGGGCGGTGATATCCTTGCCGTCCAGGAGGATGGAACCTTCAGTGGGCCTGATGAAACCGACGATGGAGTAAAAGGTCGTGGTTTTACCGGCCCCGTTCGGCCCCAGCAGGCCGACAACCGATCCGGCCTGTACCTGGAGATTGACCTGGTCAACAACCCGGCGGCTGCGGTATTCCTTGACCAGGTTCCTGGTCTCCAGCAGCGAGCCCTCTTCGATCATTTTTTCTTGTCTGACTGGGGATGGATAACCGCTGTCACCCGTCCGGACTTCTTTTTGTCCTGTTCGACAATGGAGCGTTTCTCATCGAGATAGTAGACAATGGTCTTGCCCGATACCATGTTCGGTCCCTGCCAGGCCTTGGCATTGCCGCTCAGGATCACCTTGCGGTCCCTGGCCAGGTAATCCATGCGGTTACCCGTACCCAGCCAGTCGCCCTGGGTTATTTCGACATTTTTACGGCAGATCAGCTTGGTCACTTCGCTGGATCCCGTCCCCTTTTTCCCCTTGGGCGCATAGTAGACCGTCATTTCCCGGGCGCGGATAGTCAGGTCGCCCTGGCGGGCATCGACATTGCCGATAAAGATCACCGAATTCTTGTCCTCCTGGGAGATCATCCGGTCCGCCTCGATATGGATGGGCTCCTTGCCCGAATCCGCTGCCAGAACCGGCCCCGACGCCCAGAAGGTGCCGGCGGCCAGGAAGATCATGACTATATTTGCTAACTTGTTTTTCATTATATAATCTCTTGAATTTATAAAATATTCAAAAAAAATGATACATTATTATCTTCCGGTTTGTTTTTTGCATTGCCGATTCTACATGCTCAGCCGGCAAATGTAAAGGGGTTCTCGCCCTTTTGTAGGGCCAGGCAAGACGTACCTGTTTATATGAAAGCCCGGTCACCTCCGTTATTGAGGGCACTGGCTTTCATCCCTTGTTGTCCCGCTGTGCCGGGATGAGGGTTACAGGATTCGCCCCTATGCGGTTTCATTGCCTCGAAACGTGTGCGTTGGCACGGGTGCCCGTGACGACGTGCGGCAAGACAGCTGTTTACAGGCACCCGGCTTGAGGGTAAAATAGATGTTTTCAGTGTTGCGCAGATCGGTATCTGTGCTGATTCCCTTTATATGAAAGCCCGGTCATGTCCGTTATTGAGGGCACCGGCTTTCATCCCTTGTTGTCCCGGCGTGCCGGGATGGTGGTTTTATGAAAGCCCGGTCATGTCCGTTATTGAGGGCACCGGCTTTCATCCCTTGTTGTCCCGGTGTGCCGGGATGGTGGTTTTATGAAAGCCCGGTCATGTCCGTTATTGAGGGCATTGGCTTTTATCCCTTGTTGTCCCGGTGTGCCGGGATGGTGGTTACTGGAGAAGATATGGAAACAAGCATTGCCAAGGCCAAGGTGCTCATCGAATCCCTACCCTATATCCGCAAGTTCAATGAAAAAACCGTGGTCATCAAGTATGGCGGCCATGCCATGGTCGATGAAGAGCTGAAGAAAAACTTTGCCCTTGATATTATCCTGATGAAGTACATCGGTCTTAATCCGGTCATTGTCCATGGCGGCGGACCGCAGATCAACCGTTTTCTGGAAAAGATGCGGATCAAACCCAACTACATCCAGGGCATGCGGGTTACGGACGGCGAGACCATGGATGTGGTCGAGATGGTCCTGGTGGGCAAGGTCAACAAGGAAATCGTTGGCCTGATCAACCACTGCGGCGGCAAGGCGGTGGGGCTGTCCGGCCGGGACGGGGATCTTGTCCAGGCCCGCAAGATGCGCATCGAAACACGCCCCGACGACGCCAGCCGGCCGCCGGAGCTCATCGATCTGGGCCGGGTCGGCGAGGTGACCCGGGTCAATCCCGATATCCTCCAGACCCTGGATGCCCAGGATTTTATTCCGGTTATCGCACCGGTGGGCGTGGGCGAGGATGGTCAGGCCTTCAACATCAACGCCGATCTGGTTGCCGGCGCCATTGCCGCCGAGCTGGGTGCGGTCAAGCTGGTCCTGCTTACCGATGTGGAAGGGGTCAAGGATGACAGGGGAGAATTGTTCTCCACCATTCGCCAGGATGACATCGAGCGTCTCATCGAGCGCGGTGTGATCAAGGGCGGCATGATTCCCAAGGTGCGCTGCTGTCAGAAGGCGCTTGGCGGCGGCGTGACCAAGACCCATATTATTGATGGTCGGCAGGAGCATGCCATTCTGCTGGAGATTTTTACCCCGGAAGGGATAGGCACGGAGATTGTCTGATGAGTAATGAAGAGTGGGCAAAAAGGGGAGATGCGGTGTTTATAGGAACCTACAGCCGCTTCCCGGCGGCCATGGTCAAGGGGCGGGGCTGCAGGCTCTGGGATGATGACGGTCGCGAATATCTGGATTTTCTGGCCGGGATAGCGGTCTGTTCGCTGGGGCACTGTCATCCGGCCGTGACCGAGGCGGTCTGCCGCCAGGCCGGGGAACTGATGCACGTCTCCAACCTTTTTCATACCAAGCCCCAGATCCGCCTGGCCGAACTGCTCTGCGCCCACACCTTTGCCGACCGGGTCTTCATGGCCAATTCCGGGGCCGAGGTCAATGAGGCGGCCATCAAGCTGGCCCGGATTCACAGCGGTCCGGGCCGGTACGAGATTATTTCCCTGTCCGGCTCCTTTCACGGCCGGACCCTGGCCACGGTGGCGGCCACGGGCCAGCCCAAATTCCACGAGGGGTTCGAGCCCCTGCCCGAGGGGTTTATTCACGCCGATTTTGGTGATCCCGAGGAGCTTGGCCGTCTTGTCAGTGCAAAGACCTGTGCCATCCTCTGCGAGCCGGTCCAGGGTGAGTCCGGGGTCAGGCCTTTGGACGGGGACTATCTGCGCGCCATCCGAGAACTGTGCGACCGGCATGGCCTGCTCCTCATCTTTGACGAGGTGCAGACCGGCATGGGCCGGACCGGCACCCTGTTCGCCTATGAACAGCTTGGCGTGGTCCCGGATATCATGACCGCGGCCAAGGCCCTGGGCAATGGCCTGCCCATCGGCGCCATGCTGACCACTGACAAAATCGCCGCCTCCCTTGGCGTGGGCACCCATGCCTCCACCTTTGGCGGCAATCCGGTGGCCGCAGCCGCGGCCGTGGCTGTTCTTGAAACCATGCTGGCGCCGGGATTTTTTGACCGGATGGGGGAGATCAGCCGCTATTTCATCGATCGGCTGCAGGAACTGGCGGCCCGCTACCCGCATCTTGCCACGGGCGTGCGCGGCCGGGGCATGCTGCTTGGCCTGGTACTCACCGAAAAGGGACGCCAACATGGCCAGGCGATCGTGCAGCACCTCTTTGAGCGGGGCGTACTGATCAACTTTGCCGGCATGCGGGTGCTGCGTTTTATTCCGCCGTTGATTGTTGCCAGAAAAGAGATTGATCAGCTGATCAATCATCTCGACGAGGTGCTGGCGGCATTGAGCTGATCCCGCCGCGCGCCCTTTTTCGTTCAATGGAACCCGGTTCCCTGCTCGCCCTGGCCGTGGCCCTGGCCATGGATGCCTTTGCCGTCTCCCTGGCCGCCGGGGCGGCCCTCTGTCCGGTTACCTACCGGCATTGTTTCCGGCTTGGCTTTCACTTTGGTCTTTTTCAGGGGATCATGCCTGTCCTCGGCTGGCTGGCCGGGCGGAGCGTGCTGCCCTATATCATGGTCTGGGCCCACTGGATCGCCTTTGCTCTGCTGGCCTTTCTTGGCCTGCGCATGATCCGGGAAGCCCTGGCTGGTGAACAGGAAGAAAAGCCTGCCACTGATCCCAGCCGGGGCCTGACCCTGATAACCCTTGCCGTGGCCACCTCCATCGACGCCCTGGCCGTGGGCGTCACCCTGGCAGTGATCGGGGTTGATATCTTTCTGCCGGCCCTGGTGATCGGGGTCGTTGCCCTTGTTTTCTCCGTGGCCGGTGTCCTGCTTGGTGACCGGATCGGCCGTTTTTGGGGCAGCCGGGTGGAGATCTTTGGCGGCCTGGTCCTGATCTCCATCGGCGGCAAGATCCTCTTTGAGCACCTTGCCGGTCCCTGAACGGATACCGGGCTTTTTTATAGAAGAAAGATCGAGACAGCGGCGCCGGCAAGCACCACGTAGAGAATATTCACCTTCCTGTACAGGGCAGCAAAAGCTGCGGTGGCAATGAGCACCGAGACCGGCTGCCAGTGCACGGTTAGAGCGAAGTGAATGGTAACTGAAAGGAGCAGGCCGACAAAGGAGACCAGGATGCCGCGTATCCCTCTCTGGAACAAGACCGAGTGCTGGAGCCGGTCAAAGATGGGGGTGACGAGAAAGAGCAGAAAGAGGGAGGGCGTGAAGATAAAAACCGTGCCCACCACGGCGCCGGCAAACCCGGAAAGCAGATAACCGGCAAAGGTCGCGGTGATGACAATGGGGCCGGGTGTGATCTGGCCCAGGGCAATACCATCCATAAGGGTCTGGTTATCCATCCAGTGGTGGACGTTGACGATTTCGTGGAAGAGCAGGGGAACCGAGGCAAAGCCGCCGCCAAAGGCGAAAAAATCAATTTTCATCATCAGGACCGCGAGGACAAAGAGGGTGCGGTCGAGAACAAAGAGGAGCAGCAGGGCGCCGAGGCAGGCGCCGGCCAGATTCAGGGCCGGCATCATCCGGGACCAGGAAAGACCTGTTACCGGTGTTTGTCCGTCATGGTGCCGGTCGTGTTCGTCGGTTCGATAGAGAAAAAGGGCCAGGAGCGCGGCGCTTAGAATGGCGAGAACGGGGCTGCCGCCAAGACCGAGAAAGATGGCTATCAGTATGGCCAGCCCGATATCCCGGATGTTTTTCAGGTATTTACGGCCAAAATTTATGGTGGCGTTGCCGATCAGGGCCACGACAATGACCTGCAGGCCGGCAAAGAGCGAGATCACGGCCGGCAGCTCATGGCTGCGGCTGTAGATGATTGTAAGGGCCAGCATGAGACAGAAGGCGGGCAGGCCAAAGGCGGTATAAGCGGCCACTCCCCCCCAGGCTCCGCCTGCCCGCAGGCCCGCATAGGCGGCGGCCTGCATGGCCGTGGCCCCGGGAATGGTCTGGCAGAGGGCTATACCGTGCTTGAATGAGGATTCACTGAGCCAGTTTTTTTCCGTCACGGCCATGCGGCGGATATAGGCGACCATGGCCGGCCCGCCAAAGGCGGTCAGCCCGAGGCGGAGAAAAGCGATAAATATCTGGCCGATGGTGGCCGGAAAGCGGTGGCGGTTGGGATCTTCTGTCATGGTTGTCTGCAGTGGATTTTTCTGTCCAGGAGATTTAGGCCGGGACAGGGGGGAGGATGGTGGTCCCGGCGGGTAGAAACATCTCAATCTCAGGAATGGTTCTGAAGAAAATCGCCAAACTGTTTATCCAGTCCAGTGACATGATTCTGTATCCAGGTGCTGATCCCCTGATGAATCACCCCGACCAGTTCATTGGAAAAGCCATCCTTGCGAATCAAGTCTTGAAACTCTTCAAACTGGGCGATAAATGCCTTGTGCGCTTTTTGCTGCTCGGCAAGACCAGGATAGGCGGCCTCCTGCATGTATTTCTCCTCCAGGGTAAAATGGCGGATTGTATAGGTGCCGAGCCTGGACAGGAGAGTATCAAGGTGCTCATTGCTGATACCCTTTTCCAGGGCCTGTTCGAGCTCGTCGCTCATCAGAAAAAGCTGCCGGTGCTGGGCATCCACGGCTGGAAGGCCGAGGGCATATTTGGGGTCCCATTTCATGGCTGACGGAATGCTGGTATCTGGAGATCCTGTTCAATGATTGGTGTGACCGGAAAATACTCAGATGGTATTGTGCCACCAATGTCTTAGAAAAGCAAACGGGTACAATTGTTTTTTAAAGTTTTTTCCAGGAGAGGCAGGGATGACATGCGATATATTTCTTGATCTGGGCGGGGTGCGCATAGACTGGCTCTGCGGTGGTGATTTTGAACTGGACGGCGGCACCATGTACGGGGCCGTGCCCAGGGTGCTGTGGCAGAAACGCTATCCGGCCGATGCGGACAACTATATAAAGATTCCCAATGCGCCCCTCCTGATCAGAACCGGGGAACACAATATCCTGGTCGATACCGGCCTTGGCAATAAACTGGGAGACAAACAGAAGGAAATCTTCCGGATCTATCGGGACTGGCGACTGCCTGAAGATCTGGACCGCCTGGGTCTCTCCAGGGAGGATGTTGATCTGGTCATCCTGACCCACTGCGACTTTGATCATGCCGGCGGCGTGGTCATGCTGGGTCGGACCGGAGAGCCGGAGCTTACCTTTCCCCGGGCCCGCCATATCGTTCAGAAACGGGAGTGGGAGGATGTCTGTCAGCCAGGTAGCCGGGCCAAACATACCTACTGGCCGGAAAATGTCGCCGGACTTGCCGAGAGTGGTCTTCTTGAACGTGTCGATGGTGATTTCGAGGTCGCCCCTGGTATCACCGTACGCCGGACCGGCGGGCACACCCGCGGCCACCAGCTGGTGGAGATCCGGGGCCGGGATGGCGCGGCTGTCCATCTTGGCGATGTCCTGCCCACCCATACCCACACCAATCCGCTCTGGATCATGGCCTATGATAATTTTCCCCTTGATGTCATTGCTGTCAAGGAGTCGCTGCTGCCCCGGTATCAGGAGCAGGGCTGGTGGTTTACCTTCTATCACGATATCTATATGCGGGCCTGCCGTCTCGACGAAAAGGGGTGCGCCGGCGAGCGGCTTACCTGAGGGGTGTTTCGGCTCCTTTCCGATTTGTACGGACATCTATTTTCGTCTTGACAGTTTTTTTATTTTTCAATATAAGACCTAAAGTATCTTATATGTCTGCCTTTGTTCAAACATCAGCTACTTCAAAGGAGTAACCCCTATGATTGCCTACTGGATTCAAACCGCAAGTCACGCTCAGCTACAGGAACTCTGGTGGTTGCTGTGTTCCGTGGTCGGGTCTCTGTTTCTCTTTCTCACCTTTGTTCAGGGCGGTCAGACCCTGCTCTGGCAGGTGGCAAAGACCGACATGGAGAAAGATCTTGTCATTAACTCCCTGGGCAGAAAATGGGAACTGACCTTCACCACCCTGGTTTTGTTTGGTGGTGCGCTTTTTGCCGCCTTTCCGAAGTTTTACGCGACGTCGTTCGGCGGCGCCTACTGGGTCTGGATTCTGATCCTCTTCACCTTTATTATTCAGGCCGTCAGCTATGAGTACCGCAAAAAACCGGCCAATGTGCTGGGTGCAAAGGTGTTTGAAGGCTTTTTGTTTGTCAACGGCGCCGTGGGTATCCTGCTCATCGGTGCTGCGGTGGGTACCTTTTTCACCGGCTCCAACTTTGTCCTCAGCGAATACAACCTGGTTACCTGGACCAGCTCCCTGCGCGGGCTTGAGGCCGCCTTTTCCCTGTTCAACCTGTCGGTTGGCCTGTTTCTGGTCTTTAATGCACGCGCCCTTGGCGCCATGTATCTGTTGAACAACATCGATTTCAGTGACAATAAGGACCTGGAGGATCGGCTCCGGCTGGCCACCTGGAAAAATTTCACCTACAGCCTTCCCTTCCTGGGCTGGTTTGTTATCCAGATTATCCCCATGGATGGGTACGCCATTGCCGAAAACGGCGAGATTATCCGGGTCACATTCAAGTACCTGCTCAACCTGATCCAGGTACCGGCCCTGTTTTTTGCCCTTGTTCTGGGCCTTGTCTTTGTTGTTACCGGCGTCCTGCTCACGGCAAAGACAGAGGCAAAATGCGGTATCTGGTCTTCCGGCCTGGGCACGGTGCTGCTGGGGCTGGCAATCTTCGGCATGGCCGGTTTCAACAATACCGCTTTTTATCCCTCCAAGGTCGACCTGCAGTCCAGTCTGACCATCTATAATGCCTCATCGAGTCTCTATACCCTGCAGACCATGACCTGGGTGGCCCTGCTTATTCCGGTTGTCCTTGCCTATGTGGCCTATGTCTGGTGGTCCATGGACTCCAAGAAGATGAGTGCCGCCGATGTCCGGGGCGAGGCATATTGATTCGGAGTGATCCCTTGCCAACCAGCAGTATATTATAGCGTATGCGTTTGACACGGGCCGCCGAATATGCCATCCGCTGCATGGTCTACCTGGCCAGGCAGGGCACGGGGATCCTGACCAGCAGGCAGGAGGTAGCTGAGCGGGCTGATATTCCCAAGCATTTTCTGGCCAAGATCGCCCAGGATCTTGCCCGGGCCGGATTTATCGAAATCCGCCAGGGGGCGCGGGGAGGCTTTGTTCTGCTCAGACGGGCCGAGAATATCACCCTGCTTGAGGTGGTGGAAACCATGATCGGCGAGATATCGCTTAATGACTGCGTGGCCCGTCCCTCATCCTGCCGGGTGACCTATGGCTGCGCCGTGCACCGGGTGTGGATGAATGCCCGCGATCAGCTCCGCGCCACCTTGAACGAGGTAACCTTTGACCAGCTGGTCAAGGAGGAATCCTGTGTGCCGATTTTCCCGGCCAAGGATCTGGTCACGCCTGAATCGCTCAAGGCATCCATGCCGGGCAACGCCGATAAGCTACAGTGAGGAATATGATGGAACAGTGCGCAGGACGGTTTTCCGGTTCTTCCGTGGGTCGGGTGGTCCGTTTTTATATTGACGGCTTTAAGCGCATGACCGTGGGCAGAACCCTGTGGAAGGTTATCTTCATCAAGCTGATTATCATGTTTGGTGTTTTGAAACTGTTTTTTTTCCAAGATTTTCTTGGCACCCGTTTTTCTACAGATCAACAACGGGCCGACTATGTGCTGGAGCAGATCACCGCGCCGGCCGCGGCCCAACCCGCTTCAATCCAAGGAGGAGAATTATGATTGAGAATTTAGATCCGAGCATGGTGAGTTGGGCGCGGGCACAGTTTGCCCTCACGGCCATGTATCACTGGATTTTTGTGCCGCTCACCCTGGGCATTACCTGGATAATCGCCTTTTATCACACCATTTACGTGAAGACCGGCAGTGAGGAGTGGAAAAATCTGACCAGGTTCTGGATGAAGCTCTTTGGCATCAACTTTGCCATTGGCGTGGCCACCGGCATTATCATGGAGTTTGAGTTCGGCACCAACTGGTCCAACTACTCCTGGATGGTGGGTGATATATTCGGCGCCCCCCTGGCCATCGAGGGCCTTGCCGCCTTTTTCCTCGAGGCGACTTTTTTCGCGGTCATGTTTTTTGGCTGGAACCGGGTCTCCAGGCGCTTTCATCTCTTCTCCACCTGGATGGTGGCCATAGGTTCCAACCTGTCCGCGGTCTGGATCCTGGTTGCCAATGCCTGGATGCAGCATCCGGTCGGCCAGGCCTTCAATCCTGATTCGGCCCGCTTTGAGATGCACAACTTCTCCGACGTGGTGTTCAACCCGGTGGCGGTTTCCAAGTTTACCCACACCACCAGTGCCTCCATGCTCTTTGCCTCGCTGTTCATCCTCTCCATCTCCTCCTGGTACCTTTTGAAGGGCCGGCATGTCCTGATGGCCAAACGTTCCATAGTCGTGGCCGCCATCCTTGGTCTGCTTGCCTCCGGTTTTGTCGGTTTTACCGGTGATGAGGCCGCCTATGAGGATGCCCAGCACCAGCCCATGAAGCTGGCTGCATTCGAGGGGCTCTATCAGGGTGAAAAAAATGCCGGTCTGGTCGCATTCGGCCTGATCAATTCGTCCAAAAAGGTTAATGACGATCAGGATCCCTTTCATTTTGAGATCCGCGTGCCCGGCATCCTGTCCATGCTCGCCAACCGTAAATTCGGCTCCTTTGTCCCCGGTATCAATGACCTGGTCTATGGTAACGAGGAACAGGGCATCATGGGCGCGACCGAAAAGATGGAAAAGGGCAGGATCGCCATTAGCCAGCTTGACGCCTACAAGAAGTTCAAAAAGGCCGGGGATGAAGAAGGTGCGGCTGCGGCGCTGTCTATCTTTGATCAGAACCGGGACTATCTCGGCTACGGTTTTTTAAATACGCCCGAAGAGGCGGTACCGCCGGTGGCCCTTTCCTTTAACGCCTTTCATATCATGGTGGTTCTGGGCTCGATTTTTCCGCTGGTTTTTCTCGCCTTTCTCTACTTTTCCTACAAGGGCACCCTTCAGAAACAGAAATGGCTGCTCGGCGGCGGGGTTATCATGTTTTTCTTAGGGCTGATCGCCCATCAGGCCGGCTGGGTCGTGGCCGAGGTCGGCCGTCAGCCCTGGGCCATTCAGGATCTTCTCCCGGTGACCGTGGCCCGCTCCAACCTGACCGTTGGCACGGTTCAGACAACCTTTTTCATGTTTCTGGTTCTGTTCACCATCCTGCTGATCGCCGAGGTTTCCATTATGCTCAAGCAGATCAGTATCGGTCCGGAAGAAAACTGATGACCAGCCGGGCCCGACCTGTGTGTCCGGGTCCGGTGTAATGTGGCTGATGGAAAGGTGAGACCTTTTCACGAAAAATATATGGGAGAAAGACAATGAATACCTTTTTACTCTTATCATGGCTGGCGGTCATCGTGGTTTCCTACCAGGCTGCCGTCTTTATGCTTAAAAAAATCGACCTTCTATAAGCAGCATGCCCTTGGCAGGGGACGGTCACCCCTTGCCGCATGAGCCGGGCTGTATCCGTGACCACAGTGGAACTCCTCCTCGGGCAGTCGTTATTTCCTCCTCCATATCGGCTGCCCGTTTTTTCTTTAAGAACCGTGGAGAACTGTCATGGCAAAGATCCTGCTTCTTGGTTCCAACGTAAAAATCTATAACCTGCCGGTCAAGGAGGTCAGCCTGCTCGAAGAGGGCAGTCTGCCCGCCTATGGCTATAATCCCGGTGATGCTATTGAACTGCGTGCCGGCAAGGTGGCCGAGGTGGGTGGCCGCCTCGAGGAGTGTCTGACCTGGCTGGCCTCCTATCTGACCAGCTCGGAGATGACGCCACGGGTCCAGAGCATGTCCTATGGTAAGGAAAAACAGGTCTACCAGATTTTCAAAAAGCGGGTCTTTCGCCAGCGGCGCGCCGATGACCGGGGCAAACGGGAGCAGGGCTGGTTCATGGTCAAGCAGGTTCTGCCCGCCGAGGGGCGCGGTTCCCGCAAGGATTCCTTTTATCTGAGCGAGGATTCCATTGAGACGTTAAGCGGCAACAACGGCCTTGTCCTCATTGACGATTCCGGCATGCCGCCTCAGGTCTGTGATGATCTTGTCGATCTCAATCCCGGCCTCTGGTGCATTGCCATGGGTATCTCGGTTGCCCACTGGCAGCAGTGGGCCAGGAAACTGCGCGACCGCTTTACCCTGTTCTGCCGCCTCTCTGACCTGGAGACCACCCGCATGGAGATGGATGCCTCGGTCAACTGGGAATCCATTGTCGCCATGTGTCTGCGCGCCCTGCGCACGCCCGAGGTGGGGCTCTGGGATGAACGAACAGGCAGGTTTTACTGCCATATCGTTGTCGAGATGTTTCCGCACGGGATCCTGTATATCGGGCCGGAGGGTTCCTATTTCCGGTACCGCAAGGGATGTCTGCCGGAAAAGAGCTCGCCCCGCCAGCGGGGCTCCGTGCCCTGCCATGACACCATGGTCACCTCCATGCTGATCATTGACGCGCTCAGGTTTAACGGTTTCAGTTTTTCCCGAAACTGCTTTTTTGATCTCTCCAAGCGGGTTTTGATGAACTGGGATATTCTCTATCAGAATGGGTATTCCTTTGATGATGGCCTCGAATTTCCGGATCTTGATTTTTCCTCGACCTATCCCGAAGGCTCACCCTGTTCTTTTCTCGAGGATTTCCGTGATCCCACATTTATCGAACTGCCGGCCTTTTCCGCTGATTTTGACTCCACCCTGGAGCTGGTTGCCAGCCAGATTTGGAACGAGGCCAAGAAAAAGGCCCTGCGCTCCTTTTTCCGGACTCCCCTCGTCCCGCAGGAACGGCTGGGTAAAAGCCTGGGCTATGATTACCTCGACATCATTGTCACCGTACTTCATTACCTGAAGGAAGAGGTCAACCGGGGCACCGGCTTCAACAACCTGCCCATCTTTCAGCTCGGCCACCTGCGCACCACCGATCCGGCCGAGATCGATCCGGTGATCACCCTGCACAATGTCATGGATTCCTATGTTTCCAAGTCAAGCGTGCTGCGGCCTCTGTGTATCGGTGTGTTCGGTCCGCCCGGCTCGGGTAAGTCCTTTGCCGTCAAGCAGGTCGCCAATGTGATTTCCAAGAATTTTGAAGGTGATCCCTTTGACTTCTTCGAATTCAACCTGACCCAGTTTGCCAGTCCCGACGAGATCAACGCCGCCATTGATCCCATCCGCGCCTCGGTGGCCCAGGGCAAGGTGCCCATTGCCTTCTGGGATGAGTTCGACTGCCGTTATGATGGCAACGAGTTCGGCTATCTGCGTTACTTTCTGCCTGCCATGCAGGATGGCGTTACCTATGTGCATGGCATTCCCTATCATATCGGCCGGGCCATCTTTGTCTTTGCCGGCGGGGTCAAGGCCAGTTATGAGGATATGGAAAAACTGCTTCATCCGGCCGATGCCAGGGAGCTGGAAATGGCCAAAACCCTCAAGATTCCCGATTTCATGAGCCGGCTGCGGGTGGTGCTTGATATTGACGGTATCGAGGTGCCGGAACACCTGCTGCGTGACTCGGCAAACGAGGAAGAGCTGGAGGAGCTGCGCCGTATCCTGCTCAAGCGGGCCTTTATCATTGCCCATCAGATGCAGACCCACTGGAAGACGGCGGCCCGCAAGACATCGGGCCTGCTCCTGCGTCTGCTCCTGGCCGAGTACAAGTTCGGGGCCCGTTCCATCGAGGCGGTTATCGAGGCCAGCCGGGCCGCGGACCGGCTGGTCTATGGCCTGCCCGAACTGATCGCCCCGTCCGCGGCCAGGATTCATGCCCACTGGCGGGTCGAACTTGAACGGCGGATCGATCAGGTCAGAAAGAGCAAGGGGCTGCGCGCTGTCTGGTAGATGAGGGCTGGATTGCTTTCTGCCATGCCCTGATATTTTTTTCATCCCGACCTCTCCCTGTCTGCGGTTTTTTTTGTCGCAACCGGGTATGGTAGACCTCTGCGGAAGCAGAGGATTTTTGTCAACACCATGGGGATGGAGAAAGTAGTGGCGTCCGGCTACAAACAGCAGACAGTTGTCGCTGATCTGCTTTTACTGATAACGGCCCTGGTCTGGGGCTTTGGCTTTGTCGCCCAGCGGGCCGGTATGGAGCATGTCGGCCCGTTTACCTTTAACGGTATCCGTTTCCTGCTCGGCGGGCTCTGCCTGCTGCCCCTGGCCCTGGGGAAGAAGAATGCCTCCGAACCCGGTGCGACCGCATCTGTTTCCCCGCTCGTGGCCGGCGGCATAGCCGGGCTGGTGCTCTTTTGCGGGGCCAGCCTGCAGCAGATCGGCCTGCTCTATACCACCGCCGGCAAGGCCGGTTTCATCACCGGCCTGTATGTGATCTTTGTGCCCCTGCTTGGCCTCTTTCTTGGCCAGAGGACAGGTACGGGAACGTGGGTCGGCGCTCTCTTGGCCACGGCCGGCATGTATCTGCTCAGCGTCCGGGGCGGGTTTGTCATGGACAGGGGGGATCTGCTGGTCCTGATCGGGGCCCTTTTCTGGGCGGTTCATGTCCTGGTACTGGGCCATTTTTCGCCGCGCACCAGGACCCTGCTCCTTGCCGCGATTCAGTTTCTCTGCTGCGGCATGTTCAGTCTTTTCGTGGCCCTGCTGGTTGAAAAAATATCCTGCTCATCCATTGTCGCCGCAACCATCCCGATACTGTACGGGGGCCTTGGTTCAGTGGGCATCGGCTATACCCTGCAGACCGTGGCCCAGAAATGGGCCCATCCGGCTCATGCCTCCATCCTGCTCAGTCTGGAGGCGGTCTTTGCCGCCATCGGAGGCTGGTGGCTCCTGGACGAGGTGCTCTCGCCGCGGGCCCTGGCCGGCTGTGCATTCATGCTGGTCGGAATGGTGTTTTCCCAGGTCCATCCCCTCTGGCGGCAGCGGAGAACAGATCAGGACAGAAAAGAGGATAAACATGCCTGAACAGAGAATCCCAGGGGCGATATGAGCATCTTTTCTCCGGGCCACAAAAGCGAGCGTTTTCTGCTCTCCATTCTGTTGCTGGTGCTCGGTATTGTCCTGACCGTTTCGGACGGGCTGAAGAGGTGGGATTTGACCCTCTATGATCTTTTTTCCACTTTTCATTACCAGCAGCCCGCCGACGATGTTCTCATCCTTGCCATTGATGAGCTGAGCCTGCGTGAGTTCGGCCGCTGGCCCTGGCCGCGGACCATTCATGCCCGCCTGATCGACAAGCTTCGCCGGGGCGGCGCCCGGGCCGTGGGCTATGATGTCATCTTTTCCGAGCCCAGCCGGGAAAATCCGGCCGATGACCTGGTCCTGGCCCGGTCCGTCCGGGAAAACGGGCGGGTGATCCTGCCGGTTTTTCATGAGCGGGAACTGGGCGATGGGCCGCTGCGTCTGGTTCTGCCCCTGCCCGAACTGGCCCACAGCGCCGCCGGGCTGGGCCATGTCGACGTCCGTCTTGACGCAGACGGCGTGGTCCGCCAGGCCCTGCTCAGAAGCGGTAATCCCGGAGAATCCTATCCGGCCCTGGTGCTGGCCATGCTGCAGCTCAGCGATACCAGGTGGCGACAGCGGGCAGGGGAGCGTTACGGCAATGGCCCGGTCTCTGTCTCCTTTACCGGACCGCCGGGCCATTTTGCCTCCATTTCCGTGGCCGATTTTCTGCAGAGGGATTATCCGGCCGAGGCCATGCGCGACAGGCTGATCCTGGTCGGGGTAACCGCGCTTGGCCTGGGCGACAGCGTACCCACTCCGGTTTCGGTCACCGCCATTCCCATGCCCGGCGTGGAGTTCAATGCCAATCTGCTCAGCGGCCTGATCAACAACACCCTTATTTCCTCTGTGGCCATGTCCTGGCGGATCGGGGCCGTTGTCCTGCTGGCCCTGATGCCCATGCTCTTCTATCCGTTTCTCAATCCCCGCCAGAGCCTGGTGGCGGCGATCCTGCTCTTCGCCTGTATTCCGGTGGCGTTACTTTTCCTTCTGCATGGCGCCCATCTCTGGTTTCCACCCTCGGCCCTGCTTGTTGTTCTGGCTCTCAGCTATCCGCTCTGGGCATGGCGCAGGCTGGAAGAGACCATTGTCCTGCTCTTTCGGGAAAAGGAGAGAGCCAGGGTGATCTTAAATTCCATCGGTGATGGCGTAATCGCCATGGATACCAGGGGCAGGATTGAATACCTGAATCCGGTTGCCGAAAATCTGACCGGATTTTCCCGGGCCGAAGCCCGTGGCCGCCTGCTTGCCGAGGTATTTCCCGTCTCAGGCAGGGACAGCGGCCGGGAACTGGACCAGATTATCGAGCGCTGTCTGCACGAAAAGCGGATCGTGACCATGCAGGAGAGCGCCTTTGTCCTCAATCGGCACGAGAAGGAGTATGTGGTCCGGCTTTCGGCCGGTATTCTGCGCCGCAAATCCGGCCGGCCCCAGGGCGTGGCGCTCAGTCTTACCGATATCACCCGTACCCACAGGATGATGGAGCAGATGACCTACCAGGCCACCCATGACATGCTGACCGGTCTGCCCAACCGGTCCCTGTTCTATGAGCGGATGGCCGCTATTCTGCACCGTCGGAGCCAGACTGGCGACCTGGCCGCGCTTATGTATCTTGATCTTGACCAGTTCAAAAAGGCCAACGATCAGCTCGGCCATCTTGGCGCGGACCAGCTGCTTAAACGAGTTGGAAAACGGCTGCTCTCCTGCGTCGGAGAGAAGGATATCCTGGCCCATTTCGGTTCGGATAAATTTGTCATCGGGCTTAATCGGATAGAAGACCGTGCTGCGGCAACCCGTTTTGTCCAGCAGGTTCAGGAGGTGCTGGCGCCTCCGTTCACGATCCAGGGTCAGGATGTCTATATCTCCTGTACCATGGGCATCTGCCTTTTTCCCAGGGATGGAGAGGATGTGGACGAGCTCCTTAAAAACAGCGATACGGCCATGTACAGGGCCAAGGAGTGCGGCCGGGGCCTGTATCGCTTTTTTTCCATGACCATGAATGATCGTATCAGAGAGCGTCTTAAGATCGAGCAGCTGCTGCGCAGGGCCATCGAACGTGATGAGCTGCAGATCTACTACCAGCCCCAGGTCAGGGCCAGGGACGGCCGCCTGATAGGGGCGGAATCGCTTCTGCGCTGGGAGAATGAAAGATATGGCTCCATTCCGCCGGCCCGGTTTATTCCGGTTGCCGAGGAGTGCGGGCTGATCCTGCCCATCGGCGAATGGGCGCTGCGCAGGGTCTGCGATCAGTTGAAGACCTGGCGGGAAATGAATCTGCCCCTGATCCGGGTGGCGGTCAACCTGTCCTCACGGCAGTTCCTTTATGGTAACATTTATGCTATCGTGAGCGGGCTCATTGAGGAGACTGAGCTTGAACCCGCTTTCCTGGAGCTGGAAATAACCGAGAGCATGATCATGGAGGATCAGGAGCAGGCCATAGCCCTGCTGGGCAGGCTCCGGGAACTGGAGGTGCGGATCTCCATCGACGATTTCGGCACCGGTTATTCCTCGCTCAGCTATCTCAAGAATTTTCCGGTCGATCAGCTCAAAATCGATCAGAGCTTTGTCCGCGATATTGTCCATAAACCGGGAGATGCGGCCATTACCAGGGCCATTGTCACCATGGGCCATGGCCTGGGGCTTGGCGTTATTGCCGAGGGCGTCGAGGACGAGGAACAACTCGCCATTCTTCAGGGGCAGGAGTGTGATGAAATACAGGGCTACCTGTTCAGCAGGCCGCTGTCCGCGGATCAGATGACTGCCTATTTACTCAGCCAGGCCAGGAGGTAGAGACGTGATCAACAAGGAGAGCCGCACATGACTATGTTGCAGGCCGTTGTCCTGGGCATTGTCCAGGGCCTGACCGAATTTATTCCGGTGTCCAGTTCCGGTCATCTGGTGCTGGTGCCGCATCTGCTGGGCTGGCATTTTGAGCACAGCCATGCCTTTATCTTTGATGTCCTTGTCCAGTGGGGCACCCTGGTCGCGGTCTGTATGTATTTCCGGGAGGATCTTGTTCTGATTATCCGCGCCTTTGTCCGCGGGCTTGGTCGGGGCAAACCCTTTGCCGATCAGCAGGCCCGCATGGGCTGGTACCTGATCGTGGCCACCATCCCGGCCGTGGTCATTGGTCTTATGGCCAAGGACACGGTTGAGGCCGCCTTTGACAGCCCCAGATTCACTGGACTTTTTCTTCTGGTCACGACCCTGCTCCTCGTTATTGCCGAAAAGATGGGCTCCCGGCAGCGAAATATGGAACAGATCACCTGGTTTGATGGATTCTGGATGGGCTGCTTTCAGGTCCTGGCCCTGCTGCCAGGGGTTTCCCGTTCCGGGGCGACCATTGCCGGCGGTATGCTCCGCAATCTCAACCGGCCGGCCGCGGCCCGGTTCTCCTTTCTGATGTCGGTTCCGGTCATGCTGGGCGCCGGCATTCTGGCCCTGAAGGACCTGGCGGCCATGCCCGGCCTGGCCCAGTTTCTCCTGCCCCTGGCCGTTGGCTTTATCAGTGCCCTTATTTCCGGCTATATTGCCATCCGCTGGCTGATCAGCTATCTCGGTCGCCATTCGCTGTATGTCTTTGCCGGTTATTGCCTGCTTGCCGGCCTGTATATTCTTGTTCTTGCCTGAACCCGTTCCTGCCTGAGAGGAAAGCGTAGCCATGGAACTGCTGCATGGATTTGTGAACTGGATCGTCCAGACTGTCGGTCACTGGGGATACGGCGGCATTGTGGTCATGATGTTTCTTGAATCCTCGTTTTTCCCCTTTCCCAGCGAGGTGGTGGTGCCGCCGGCCGGCTATCTTGCCGCCCGCGGCGAAATGTCGCTGCCTCTGGTCATCGCCGCCGGTATTGCCGGCTCGCTCTTGGGCTCGCTCTTCAACTACTGGCTGGCCGTGGTCTGGGGACGGCCCTTTTTCGAGCGTTTCGGCCGTTATTTTCTGGTCAGTGCCAAAAATTTGGACCGGGCGGACCGTTTTTTTGCAGAGCATGGCCATATCTCCACCTTTGTCGGCCGTCTCCTGCCCGGGATCCGTCAGTATATAAGCCTGCCCGCCGGCATAGCCCGGATGAATCTGGGCCTGTTTGCCCTCTTCACCGGGCTCGGCGCGGGGATCTGGGTCGTGATTCTGGCCCTGGTCGGGTATTACATCGGCAATAATCAGGCCCTGGTTCAACAGTATCTGCATCAGATCCTGCTCGGACTGATCGTTTTTGCCCTGGTCCTGGTCGTTCTCTATGTTCTTGGCTACCGTCGGAGAACGGCAGATGACAGTAATTGAAACAGGGCTGGCGCTGGGGGGCGGCGCTGCCAGAGGATGGGCCCACATCGGTGTAATTCGGGCCCTGCGGGAAAAAAATATCCGCATCACCCATATTGCCGGCACCAGCATCGGCGCCTTTGTCGGGGCCTTTGTCGCCACCGGCAGGCTGGATGATCTGGAGCGGGAAATTCTTGATTTTGACTGGAAACAGGGGCTGGGGTATTTTGCCTCGGTGCCGTCCCGGACCGGGATGCTCAATGGCCGCGGCATCACTGAATTTCTCAGGGAACATCTTGGCCCGGGCAACATAGAGGATACCGCTGTTGCTCTGCGGACCGTGGCCACGGATCTGCATAACGGTGATGAGGTGGTTCTGGCCACAGGCAGCCTTGTTGAGGCAGTCCGGGCCAGTATCGCCGTGCCGGGTATCTTTACGCCGGTGGTGCATGACGGCCGCCTGCTGGTGGACGGCGGCCTGATCAACCCGGTACCGGTCAACATTGTCCGTCGGATGGGGGCGCGTCATGTGGTGGCCGTGGACCTGAACCGGGTTTCCAGTGATCCCGATACCCCTATCCTCAAGAGCAGGGATCCCAATGTCCTGGAGATCATCGGTGCCTCGGCCAACATCATCGAGGCCGGGCTGACCCGGAGCCGGCTTGCCGTTGATCCGCCTGATGTCCTGGTCCGGCCGCGCCTGGAGCATATCAGTTTTCTTGAATTCAACCGGGGCGGGGAAGCACTGCAGGCCGGCTATGAGGCGGCCATGCAGGCCCTGGCGGACCAGGGTATCTGAGTTGCGGTGAAAAGCGTCTGCCGCCGGGATGGGGGTTACTGGTCAGCCAGGACAGCCGTGCGGGGATAGCTTTGCAATCTTGAGTTTTTCAAAAAAGCGGGTATGGTTGTGGGCCATGAACCCCTATCTCGTCTTTGTCATTGCCGCGCTGGTTGCGGGATACCTGCTTGAGCTCGTCCTGGCCCTGGTCGGCCTGCGGACCCTGACACCGGACATACCCGCCGAGTTCAGCGATGTCCTGGATGCGGAAGAGTATGGCCGCAGTCAGGAGTACATCCGGGCCACAACCCGTCTTTCCCTGGTCCAGGAAACCCTTGTCCTGCCGCTGACCCTGATCTTTATCCTGGCTGGCGGCTTTAACAGCGTCGACAGCCTGGTCCGTTCGGCAGGGCTTTCTTCCATCCCGACCGGTCTTCTCTTCACCGGGCTCCTTGCGCTGCTTTATTTTTTTATTCAGCTCCCCTTTAGTCTCTATTCCACCTTTATCCTTGAGGAGCGTTTCGGCCTCAACCAGACCACGCCGCGCACCTTTATTCTGGATCTGTGCAAAACCCTGCTTCTCACGGTTCTGCTCGGTGGCCCGCTCCTTGCCGGCGTTCTCTGGTTCTTTGAATATGCGGGCGAGCTGGCCTGGCTCTATTCCTGGCTGACGATTGTTCTGTTTGCACTTTTTGTTCAGCTGGTGGCCCCGGTCCTGATTCTGCCCCTTTTCAACCGGTTCACTCCCCTTGCCGACGGAGAGCTTAAAGAGGCCATTATCAGGTATGCAAGGCAACAGAATTTTCCCATCAGGGGCATCTCTACCATGGATGGTTCGCGGCGTTCCAGCCGGGCAAACGCCTTTTTCACCGGCCTGGGCCGCCTGCGGCGGATTGTCCTCTATGACACCCTGCTTGCGGCCATGAATACCAGGGAGACCGTCGCCATTCTGGCCCATGAGATGGGCCACTTCAAAAAACGCCATATCCGGAAAATGATGCTCATCTCGTGGGCGCAGAGCGGAATGATGCTCTATCTTTTATCCTTTTTTCTCCATAATCCAGGCCTGTCCGCCGCCTTTTCCATGCAGCATGTGTCCACCTATGCCGGCCTGGTCTTCTTTGCATTTCTCTATTCGCCCATCTCCCTGATTCTGTCTCTTCTGGGTAACTCGCTGTCACGACGATATGAGTACGAGGCCGATCGGTTTGCCGTCAGCAGCAGCGGCCTGGCCGAATCCTTGATCACGGCCCTGAAAAAGCTCTGCCGCCGCAACCTGGCCAACCTGACCCCTCATCCCCTTCAGGTGAGTATCCACTATTCCCATCCGCCGGTGCTGGAGCGGATCCGGGCCATCAGAGCGTATGCCGCCGTCAAAGAGAATTGAATCCGCAAGCCGGGCCAGTTATCTGCAACAGGCCTGGCTGCGCCAGGTTCGGCAGGAATATGAGGCCATCTGTTTTCAGTATCGGCTCGATATGCCAGTGCCCCTTTTCGTCCTTGGTGATTCCGGTACCACACTTGGTGCCTGGAACAGCACCACCAGGGAACTCACGCTCAGCGGTCGGCTTATCAGCACTATGGCGTGGACGGATACGGTGCAGATCCTCAAGCATGAAATGGCCCATCAGATCTGCACCGACCTGTTCAAAAGCCCTGCTGCCGGGCACGGGCCGGCATTTCAGCGCGCCTGCACACTTCTTGGCCTGGAAAAGAAATTTCGCGGCGCCCGGATAGACTGTACCGGTCTGCGCGGCCTGCGGCAACAGGACCGGAGTGAGAAAGGAGATCACCGACACACTATTTTGACCAGGGTGGAAAAACTCTTTGCCCTGGCCGGCTCGGATAATGAACATGAGGCGGCCCTGGCCATGGAACGGGCCTGGCAGCTGCTGCGCAGGTATAATCTTGATTCTGTCGGGCAGCAGACCCGATACCGGCGCTCTGTCATTGTTACGGGACTGAAACGAATGCCGGCCCATCTCAAGCATATCTGCCTGCTTGTCCAGGATTATTTTTTTGTTCAGGTGATCTGTGCCAGCACCTATCTTCCCGAGGAAGACAGGGTGGTCAAGACCGTGGAACTGTTTGGCCGGCCCGCCAACGTTGACGTGGCCGTTCACTGTTATCATTTTCTCCTTGAGAGGATAGAGTGGCTCTGGCGGCAGAACAGGGGCCGTTTCCATCCCCATGCCCGTCAGGCCAGAAGCAGTTATCTGCGTGGCCTGGTAAGCGGTTTTGCCGAGCGGCTTGAGCAGGCCGGCCGGCAGTACCCGGACCTTGAAGAGGAGCAGCCGGGTTTGCAGCCGGTCTGCCTGCGGGCAGACAGTGATCCGGCCCTGCGGGATTTTGTTGCCGGGTATTACCCCCGCCTGGTCCGGCGGCGGGGCCGGCGGACCAGGTTCCATGATCAGGCATACAGGGAAGCCGTGGCCGAGGGCCGTAAAATTGTCCTGCACAAGGTTGTGGCGGAACAGAAACGCGGTTGTGGACTTTTGCGGTAGATCCGGATGTTCAGGAGGTGTGTCCGTCCAGTCGGGAGAGGATTTTTTCCGCTATGGCCGCCGGCGGATCATGGTCGACACTGATCCGCCAGTCGGCCCAGCGATCATAGAGGGGCCGGCGGCCATGATAGAGATCGGCCAGACCCGTTCCGTCCGGGTTGATCAGGCCGCGCGTATCCTGGTTGTGGATCCTGGCCATGACCGTGGCCAGGCTGGCCTCCAGCAGCACCAGAGGTCCGGTGCTCTTGAGGTGCGCCATGCCGCGTTCACTGTAGATGGCGCTGCCGCCGGTTGCGACGACAAGTTCTTTTTGCTCGATGCCGAGCAGGACCTGTTCCTCCAGCTTTCTGAAAGCGTCGATGCCGACAGTTTCAAGATGTTGCTGCAGGGAACAGTCGCATCGCTTCTCGATCAGAGCATCTGTGTCGACAAAGATCCTGGCGCAGTGTCTGGCGAGAATCCGGCCCACCGTGGATTTTCCGGCCCCGGCCATGCCGATGAGGATAATATTGGAAAAATGGGGCGTCATGGGGCGATCCATATAATTTTGCTTGCCGTATATGTAGAAATACACTACGTATTGAACAATTTTTAGTGCAACTGAAATTTGCTGTCGGTCCTGATCGGGCCGGGCCATGTTTTTTCAGGAGTTGTCCGAAAGCAGAAAAGGGGAGGACTGTGGACGGAATGCTTCTCTTCGGTGCCTTGAACACTATCCTGTTTCGGATTGGTGTGGTGCCGGTTTCCTGTTGATCTTCCCCGATGTTACGTTGGCGCATGCAGAGGTCTGTTCCGTACCGTCTGCAGATGAGAAGAAATCGTCCTGCTGCGTCCGGGCCATTCCCGTACTCTGCTGTATACCGGCAAAACGATTTTCTGGCACGACTTTCTTTTCTGTTAGCCAGAGGTATCCGGAAAATCCCTCGGCAGGCAGTCCTGTTCCTGCCGGAGTAAGGGATTTTCATCATTTGTTGTGGCTGGACAATCTTGATCCAGCCTGGTGGTTAATTACCGTTTCGGTCTGATATGGAGGAATGACCAATGAAGTCCAGTCAACTGCGATCACCCCTGATCGGCTCAGCTATTGTCCTTGCTCTCTTTACCCTGGTCGTCTATTTCAGGCTGACCACGCCGGATGGATCGATTGTCGGTTCCTTTGGCTCCATTGTCATCCTCATCGTCAAGAGCATTCAGATCATCATAGGTATGGGTCTGGCTCTGCTGGTTTCCATGGCTGTGCTGGTCGCGATCTTTCTCGGCGCGGTTGCCCTCAATAATCCGGCGGCGTCTTCGCGGATGTATGAGGGACTTCGTTCCGCGCTGGCATCCTGGCTGGCCCCCCTTGCCGGAGTGATCAGATCGGATCGAGGCGAGAAGCTCGAGCAGGAGATGGTCAGCCTCAAGGATGGTCTGAAAACCGATATGGTCCGTCTGGTTACACCGGTGAAAAAGGAACTGGCCGTTCTTCAGGAAGCAGCTGAAAAAAAGGTTACCGGTCTGAAGAACAGGCTGTGTGAGGTAGAAGAAGGCGTTGCCGCCAAGGCATCTGGCGAGGATCTGGAAACACTGAGCGGCGAGATTGCCGGTCTTACCGAGACCGTCCAGGGTATTGAAAGCACGCTCAAGGAACTGTCAGGCAAGATCGAGCAGGCGGGCAAGGTTGATACGGCCGAGGTCCTTGGCGATCTTCCGGCCCGCATGGAGGCCCTTGAGCAGAAAGAGATCCCCGCACCTGTTGATCTGCAGCCGGTTGAGGAGAAGATTGACGGCCTGGCCAAGACCATTGCAGAGGCAACAAGGCCTTTGCAAGAGAAGATCACGGCCCTGGATGGCGAGATTGCAACCCTGAAAGAGGCCCTTGCCAAACCGGCCCAGAAAGCCGCGGCCCCGGCCGCGAAGAAGGCCGGGCCAAAGAAGGAGGCCGCTCCGGCTCCGGCCAAGGGAGAGGATGAACATCGACTGCTCAGCTATTTTGAGGATCCGGCCGACAAAAAGAAATTTAAGAACCTTGTTGTCCAGACCCTGAAAAAGGATATGACCTATGCCCAGGTAACCAAATATCTGGTCAAGGAGATGGGCAAGGAAAAGGGTAAGATCATCAGTGAGCATCCCGCCCTGGCCAAGGATTATATCCGTCAATGCCGCCGCAGGGGTTGATGCGTAAGAAGAGATTGTTCGTATCTACTCACAGGGTTGATAACTATATAATTTCATTACCTCGTAACGCGTAAGTTGGCATGGGTGCCCTGGATTTGTGCAGGTAAGCGAAGCCTGCGAGACTCCGGGCGTGGTTGTTCATAGATAAGCGAGCCTGCGAGACTTCGATAGCCCGCTATATGGGCAACCACGACCGTGCAAAGAGGTAAGCGAGGGACGAGACTCCGCAGGGTACCCGTGACGACTTACGATTGTTCGTTTCATTTGGTCCGTGAACAGGGGCCGCAGCATCCGGAAAGGATGTTGCGGCCCCTTTTTTGTTCCATCGCGGCGTGCGGCAGGAGACGGTTGCAGCTTCTTGCCCAACTGACCCGGATGGTCCGGAGAGTAGAATAATAAACAGCAAGGGGGAGCAGGAAATGACTGACCATGTGATCTGTGTGCGCAATGTGAAAAAGGACAGGTTTGGCAGTGAACCGGGAGCCACCTATTTTCTTGATGTTCCCGCATCAAGTCAGAAGATCCTGCCGCGTCATAAGGCGGCCAAGAAAAAGGCATGGTTCAAGCAGGTGCTTAAGGAGGCAGAAACAGGAACCGATGCGGATGGCACCAGATATGGTGATATCCTGGTTTTTATCCATGGCTACAACAATGATCAGAAGATTGTCCTCAAGCGGCACCGGATAATCAAAAAATCATTGCGCAGGATCGGCTATCAGGGAGTTGTGATCAGCTTTGACTGGCCCAGCGCCGACAGTGCCCTCAACTATCTCGAAGACCGCACCGATGCCAAGACAACGGCTATCAAGCTGGTCGATGACTGTATCAGGGCCTTTACCGTTATGCAGGAGCAGGGCTGCCGGATAAACGTCCACCTCCTCGCCCATTCCACTGGTGCCTATGTAATCCGCGAGGCCTTTGACGATGCCGATGACCGCCCCAGGGTAGCGGCGACAAGCTGGACCGTCAGTCAGGTCATGTTCATCGGCGGTGATGTATCGGCAAAGTCCATGGGAAAGGGCAATGCCAAATCGTCCTCCATTTACCGGCACTGTATCCGCTTAACCAACTATTCAAGTCCCTTTGACGCGGCCCTGAAGATATCTAATGTCAAGCGGATCGGTGTTGCGCCCCGGGTCGGCCGTATTGGCCTGCCCGACAGCATTCCCTCCAATGCGGTCAATGTTGACTGCGGCCCCTATTACAAGGCCCATGAGGACACCATCCAGGCGTTGGGTACCAAGAGCCATTCCTGGTATATTGGTGATCCTGTTTTCACAAGGGATATGCTCTACACCATTGAGGGAGATATTGATCGGCATGCCATTTCGACCAGGCAGGTACAGGAGGGCAGGCTGACCCTGCACCCCGAAGGATAGGGCCGGTCAGCAGAGAGGGAAACGGCTGTAATGCTATCCTATGCGGCTGGAGCCGTTTCTTGGGATCAGTTCCTTGAAAAATTCAATGGAAGGATATTTTTCTGAATAGCGAACCGGATGGCGGCTGGAGGGACGGGCGACAAAGATAAGGTGAGCCAGTCCACAGCGGGACGCTGCATCAAGCACCTTTTCGGTATCATCGGCAAGCAGGGCATGGGCCGGATCAAAGGAGAGCGCCTCGGCAAGCCGGTGCCAGAATTTAGGCACCTCCTTGGCCAGGCCGATTTCCTCGGCGCAGATGATCTTGTCAAACCAGGGTCCGATGGCGGTCTTGTCCAGCTTGATGGACAGGGTGGCGGAATGGGCATTGGTGATCAGGTAGAGTTTTTTGCGTCTCGTCAGGCAGAATTCAAGAAACTCGATCACATAGGGGTGAACGCCGATCAGATGGTTGACCCGCATTTTCAGTTCGGGAATATCCAGGCCCAGTTCCCGTGACCAGTAGTTGAGATCGGTCCAGTCCAGGGTATTTTCCACCGACTTGTACCTGGCCAGCAGTTCGGTCCGGGCCTGTTCAACCGGTATGTCGTGGATGAGGCTGTAATGCTCCGGCACATACTGTTCCCAGAAATAATCGTCGAAATGCTTGTCAAGCAGGGTTCCGTCCATATCGAGGAGCACGGTGTCGATCGTCTCCCAGTTCAGGCGGGGTGCTTTTTTTTCCGACTGGCTGCTGGTAAGGCTCATGGGCAGAGTATCTCTGGAACAATTCGGCAAGGGTTTATCTGCAAGCCCGGTCATGTCCGTTTTGAGGGCCCCGGCTTACATCCCTTCGTTGTCCCGGCGTACCGGGATGGTGGTTTTCTGCAAGCCCGGTCATGTCCGTTCTTGAGGGCCCCGGCTTTCATCCCTTCGTTGTCCCGGCGTACCGGGATGGTGGTTATCTGCAAGCCCGGTCATGTCCGTTCTTGAGGGCACCGGCTTACATCCCTCGTTGTCCCGGTGTGCCGGGATGGTGGTTATGAAAGCCCGGT
>Ga0256913_10000142_pt1 | contig 33446 bp, 25 predicted proteins | sample Axial_MatmetaG_FD_185970 | JGI IMG/M metagenome (GOLD analysis project Ga0256913, IMG submission 185970) | Deep-sea worm associated microbial mat communities from Axial Seamount, Juan de Fuca Ridge, Pacific Ocean - Axial_Mat | ecosystem: Environmental > Aquatic > Marine > Oceanic > Microbial... | reverse complement strand
GATTTCGATTCCAGTAAAGTTTCCATCTCATGCCTGAACATATGCCTGCGGCTTCTCCGCATCCTGTAAATATGAAAAGACAATATCAAAACAAACAAAACAATGATCACTTTCAGTATCGTTGTTTGCCACCATGCAGGTCTTATTTCAAATGAATATACTGCAGGAATATTATTCCAAATACCGCTGTTGTTGCATGCTTTTACATAAAATGTATAATTACCTGGAGGTAACGATGAATATATGGCCCTGTTCATTTTACCGGCCGGAGAATATTCTTTTTCCAGAGGCTCCAGCTTCCACTTATATTTTACCTTTTCGGGAACGGTGTAGCACAATCCGTCAAAAGTAAAACTCAGGTGATTTTTGTCGTGAGGTAATGAGAGGCCGACAGGCATTCCGAACCACGACGAAACAGAATCGAACTTTGCATACAAAGGGGGGGAATTCCAGTTAATCTTTTTAAACCCGATCCTGATATCTTTTATGTAAACAGGAGGCGGAAGGTAATTAATATTCCTTTTCGAAGGGTTATACTTTATAGCTCCTTTAATGGTCCCAAACCAAAGGTTCCCGTTGTGATCCTTGTAGTTGGCATTTCCGTTATTCTCCATCCCTGTAAATCCGTCGTATCTGCCGAAATTCTCAATAGAAGCAATATTGCCTGAATTATCGATGGTAAGCTTATCCACACCATTTTGTGTCCCTGCCCAGATATTTCCGTCATCGTCACATATCACCGAGTAAATATTATCAGAGGTCAATCCGGCCGAGGCATCAACAACCGTGAAAGTGTCTCCGTCGAATTTTAACAACCCGTCGGTATAAGTGGCAAACCAAATATTCCCGGTCTTATCTTCTGCGGCCTGCAGGATATAATAAACAGCAAGGCCATATTTTTTGTTGATATTCACTAATCCGCCATTGTAAAGCCAGATACCCTTATCGGAACAGATCCAAACATTTTTGTGAGAATCAACAAACAATGATGTTGTTATTCTTGAGTTATATTCAGAGTTTGAATAATTATAATTTTCGGCCTTCCCATTAATGCTTTTTACTATTCCCAGATCATAAACTGCAAAGAAAAGGGTATCTCCTTTCGCTTCAATATCCATCACAGGATAAGGCTTTTTTATTCCGTAATCCTTACCGCAGGGACGGAAGTTGTGACCGTCATACTCTACCAGTCCCGCAAACGTTGCAAGGAGCAGCACTCCCGGTCTCACTTCATACATCGAACTTATATATCCGGCGCCTTTATTCCCTTTCAGATAATCCACCCTCATTTTCTTTCCATCGTAAATATTCAGTCCGCCACCGTTAACCCCAAAATAATAATTGCCTTTTGAATCCTGGTAAATGGAGCGAACAATATCATCGGACAATCCGCTTCTTGTATCGAATGTGATGAACAGGTCACCGCTGTAACGCACCAGGCCTGCACCAAGTGTTCCGAACCAGAAATTACCTTCCGGGTCTTCATGGATAGTCCTTACAGAATTTATCGGCAATCCGTTTTCTTCAGTAAAGACTTTCCATTTCCCGTTAATATATCTTATAACCCCAAAATCGAAAAGACTCAGCCAAATGCCTCCTTCCCTGTCCTGATAGCTGTCAAAGATATTGTAAACATTTGCCCCTTTGGGCAATTTCACATCTTTCATATATTTACCCGACCTGAATATCTGAAGTTCCCGGGAATGGTCATCCAAATTAAAGGTTAGTGTCCAGATATCATTGTTCCTGTCAACGACCAAAGGAACATGTATCTTTTTGTCGCTGGCAGGAAAAACGGTCGAAGGCTCCAGCTTCCCTGACATCAGGTCATATTGGCCTTTATCGGTGGTAATTATCAGATGATTGCTGTTCACCTGTGTCACATACAAAACACTCTTGTCTTTCAGCTCTTCGAACAAACTTCCTGAATTTACCAGCGAATCATCTTCAATCTTGAAAAAGCCGCGATTACCATTCGCAAGATTTGCATGTACCCAGATAGTCCCGCCGGAAGTCTCATAGAATTTTATCTCATTCGTAAAAAAAGTTGTGTCAGAAACAAATATCTTTTCGAATATTTTACCATTGTAACGAAGAATTGCTCCGGGGCTGCCTATCCACAGATCGAAGTTATTATCAAGATAAAGCCCGACGATTATGTTCTCGTGCAAACCGTTCTTACGGGTAAATACATCAAAGCTCTTACCATTAAAGCGACATAGTCCGCCTCCGTTCGTTCCTACCCAAAGATAACCTAAATGATCTTCTGCGATCGTTAATACTTCCGACTGCGGCAAACCCTGCTCTAACGAATACTGACTGAAATGATAAAATTGTGCTTTCGCCTTAAGATTTAATCCGGCGAAAAGGATCAATAAAAGAAAAAATATATTTGCGTAAAGCTGTTTCATCGCTTAAAAATACCCATTTAAAACAGATAGTGCAACACAATGTCAGAAAATATTAAATATCAGAACCTGAAATAGATGAACGGTTGCAGGTCGGCCTGATGAAGGATGTGGATCAGGAAGAGAATAAATGCGGACAAAAGGATCTTCACTACCACAGGGGACCTGCAAAAACTTTTCTTTACCAGATTCTTCATCTTTAAAGGCACCCAGTGCAAACCAAATCCAAGAACAAGATAAATGAATATGTAAGGCTGCTTACTCACCATATCGAATATCAACCCGGGCTGAAAAGCATTGATCATCCTATACCACATCACATGCAATGTCTCAAGGGAGTGAGCCCTGAAGACCATCCATGTTATCACAACAAAATGAAATGTGATGAACCATCCGAGTGGTTTCGGGAACTTCCATTTCAGTTTCTCAAAGACAGCAGTAAATATTTTATTTATGACCAGCCCTGCACCGTGCAAAAATCCCCAGATCACAAACCTTAAACTTGCACCGTGCCATAAACCGCCGAGAAGCATTGTGATCATCAGATTTATGCCTGTACGGAAAGTTCCTTTTCTGTTCCCTCCCAGAGGGATGTATAAATAATCACGGAGCCAGTATGACAATGACATGTGCCATCGTCTCCAGAAACTGACCAGTGATGTTGCTTTGTAGGGCGCATTGAAGTTTTTCGGCAATTTAAATCCGAGAAGTAAAGCAAGCCCGATAGCAATATCGGTGTATCCCGAGAAATCACAATAAATCTGCAAAGCATATCCGTAAATGGATGTCAGCACCTCAACACCGGAATATATTCCCGGACTTTCGAACACCCGATCTATCATGTTCACCGAAAGGTAATCGGAAATGACCATCTTTTTGAACAACCCGCCCAGAATAAGCAGAATAGCCTTCCATACCGTTCTTTCGGAAACGTGATAGCGTTTATTCAGTTGAGGAATGAACTGACTGGCCCTCACAATAGGACCTGCTACCAGTTGCGGGAAAAATGAAACATAGAATCCGAAATCGATAATGCTTCGTACCGGCTCCACTTTTCGCCTGTAAACATCGATAGAGTAACTAAGTGTTTGAAAAGTGAAGAATGAAATACCCACCGGCAGGGTAATGTCGGAAATATCGAATCCGGTATGAAAAATATGATTGCTGAACCTTGCCAGGTAATCGACAGGGACAATGTTCGAATGAAAAATATCATTGAATGACTCAACAAAAAAGAACAGATATTTAAAATATGCAAGAAGCGAAAGATTTATCACAAGACTAAGTGTCAAAAGAAGCTTTCTCACTGTCTTCTTTGTGGCCCTTCCAAGAGCAAGCCCAATGGTATAATCGGTAATGGTAGAGACGAGAAGGAGCGTGAAAAAATATCCCCCCGTTTTGTAGTAAAAGAACAAACTGACAACAAAAAGAAACAGTATTCGCAACGACTTATTCCTGTACACAAGGGCATGGCCAAGCAACACAACTCCGAAAAATATCCAGAATGCCGTATCAGTAAACAGGAACAATGCCTGATTCTGCTGTTTCAGTATGTCTATCAGTCTTTCCAAATCTTACTGTTTCGGTTTACTTGTTTCTTGTGTTGTATCTGCCTTCTCGTTAACCTCATTCAATATCGTATCTTTCCTTACCACCTGTCTGATATCCTCGTTCCCGGCATCAACTATCTCATACAGACTTTTCAGCATTATCTCCGCAACTTTTTTGCCTCCCTCTTTTGTAAAGTGAATATAATCTTTGATAGCCAGAGGCGGTTTGCCATGCACCCATTTAATTATCGACCCTTCGCCGCCCATTGCATTGTAAAGGTCAAAAAACGCAGCCCCTGTGTTCAATGCGGCTTCCTTTTGTGCTTTGTTAAGTTCGGGAAGATGTTCGTATGATACTTCCTCTCCATCTTTCAGATATGCTGCATCAGCTGTTCCCACAAGTATTACGGGACAATCAGGAGCCAGCTTTTTAAGTATCCTGAGCTGACGTTCCATCTTTATCCGATAAAACCTGAAATCTTCGCTATTGGTGGGAATTATATTAGTGCCAAACTGCAAAATTATCAAACCAACATCAAGGTAGCTAACCATAGTTTTGAAAAGGTCACGATTTGTACGGTGGAACCAGGGGGTGTACTGCCCGCGCAATGCTATGTTATCGACTGCTATACCTGCCATGCTGTCGAGGGCGCAACCAAGGAACACAGGTGACGAAGCAGAAGAGAACATTAATTTCAGCTTGGGCACATTATCCTCAAATTCCCAGTTTATCTCCGTTATGCCTTTACTGCGATACAAAGTATCATCAATAATCTCCGAATTGCCAGTATATCCGCTCAGGAATATGGTGTCCTTAATTTCTCCTAAAAAAAGTCTGACCTTATAATACTTTTTCGCCTTTTCCTCTGCCCATGGCGATGGCCTGAACCTGAAACCTGATGTAGTACCTGGTTTGAATCTGGCAACAATACCCATTATCCCATATCCATTGTCTTTCAATTTATTTTTACGGTCAAAAATTCTGTATATAGTCCAGTCACCGTAATTATCGAGCCAGATGGAAGGATTGAGCTTCTGAGGGTCGTAAACCGTGAAAATACCCGGACCGGCACCTCCATACCGCTCCTGCAGCGACTCCCTGATGAAACGGGTTATCCGGTCACCCTCTATCTGTGAATCGCCCATGTGCAGAATTCTTACAGTTTTACCGTCCTTTTTTGCAGATCCGGCTTTTTTGAAGAATTGTTGAAGCTTCCTGAAAGTGGCATCAGAAAAGATAAGATAAGGGATATCAGGAACAACCGGAACAACATCCGAATGTATCACGGATATTACAGTATCCTTATTTTGTAAAGAGTCAGGTTTATGAATAGTATCGGAAGAGTGTGAAACGCCAGGGTCGGCCTCGGAAATATCATCAACGAAGAAAGTTGTGTCAACCTTACTTTTTGATATTCCGGCATCAGATTTAAGAGCGGAAATGACATTGGCAGGGACAGTGTAAACCATTCCTGCAAACACAAGCATTATTGAAATATAATAGATAAATATTTTCCAAGGTCGCCCCATAAATTAAACCTGGTAAGGAACAGTCGGGAAACAATGCTCACACAAATTTTCATTGAACTACCGGATCCGTTCGTAAATTCATGTCCTCTTACACCAATACATCTCGTACAACACATGCTTTTACGACATTCCTGAATTAATGTTCTGAAAGTTAACAAATTATTTTTAACCCAAACCCGTGAACCTCTAAATCGGGGTTAACCTGCGAGGCCTTTAGTTCAGCGATCTCATCGCTCCCTGATGGACAATTTGGGTTTAAGACTTCTTTTTGATCTTGAGCCTTTGTCCGGGAGATATCTTCTTTACATCATTGATGTTGTTCAACTTCATGATACTTTCATTAGTTACGCCGCTGAACTTCTTTGCTATCGTCCACAGATTATCTCCACGTCGTACAGTGTAATAAATGTACGAATCATCCTCCGGTTCCTTCTTTATGGTTTTCTGCTTTGATGCAGTAACAGACTTTCCAATGGATGCCTGTTTTTGAGCAAAAGTCATTGTGTTGATCTTCTTGTATTTCGACACCTTGCCCTTCGGAACGTAAATCACTAGTTTTTGCCCTACCCGTATAAGATTGCGGTGAATATTGTTCCAATACCTCAGATCAGAAGTCCTTACGTGAAACCATTGTGCTATCAGTCCCACTGCATCCCCTTGTTTTACGGTGTAGTAAACTTTTGAATGTCCTTTAGGCACCACCGGCGGATAGTACGTTTTTGACGGACTTACCACAAGTTTACCCTCGGGGAAATATTTTGTACGGTTATAGTTATATACCGAATCTTCAACAGCAACAAAATCGGTTACGTAATTGAACCCAAGCCTTAAAGGATAGGCTTTCTTTCCCGCAGGTATAACATCGCGACGATATTGCGGGTTGAGATCTCGCAGGTAATCAATGTTTATGTGCATCAGTTCCGACACCTGCTTAAAGTGCAACGGTTTTGTAACCATGATGGTATCGGTGCTCTTTGGAAGATCTGAAGGAATGGGATAAAGGTGATGCTCTTCGGGGTATGTCAGGGTGTATGCGGCAGCAATGAATGCAGGTACATATCCTCTCGTTTCCCGCGGAAGGTAATAGTATATCTTCCAGAAATCCTTGTGGCCTCCCGCACGACGGATAGCTTTGTTCACATTGCCGGGTCCGCAGTTGTATGCTGCAATCACCAACAACCAGTCATCATAGATTTTATGCAGATCTTTCAAAAAACGGACAGCCGCTTTTGTTGACTTTACAGGGTCACGTCTTTCGTCGATAAATGAATTTATCTCCAGCCCGTAACGTTTCCCTGTGTAATACATGAACTGCCACAAACCCGATGCCCCGGCCCTGCTGAATGCCCTTGGGTTCAAAGCAGATTCGATCACAGGCAGATATTTCAGCTCCAAAGGCATGTTTGCCGCATCAAGCTCAGCCTCGAACAAAGGAAAATAGTAATCCTTAAGTCCCAGCATTCCCTGAACAAGATCACGTTTCCTTATAGTATACAATTCGATGTATGACCTTACCTTTTTGTTGTACGCAAAAGATATGGGTGACTCAATGTCTTCCAGACGCTGAATGTAAACCGAATCAGGCAAGCGCTTGAATACGGAGTCATTTAAAGCAGGAATTGTATCAAGTACCAGATCGGTCGCTGTTTTGCCTACATACCACAGATTAACAAGGCTGTCAAGATTTCCTATCAAAGTCGGCGGGGGCATTATCGTACTGTCAAGCATCAGGGTATCTTCCTTCAGACTTGTCTTCAGTCCCACACTATCCTTATCCTGAATATTCGCACTGAGTCCGCTGACTCCCGCCGCGAAAAAAACTGCCAATAAAAATTTCTTTACCATCACTTTATCTTCTTCACTAAAAATTAATACTCAACTTAACTCCCCCGCCCGACTTCGAATAAACCGACGGGTAAGGGTCCACTAAAACCGGATCTATCTTCAACGAAAGATCATCACTAATATCAAAAGAGCTCAAATGTGCATCCACACTTGCATCCATCAGGTTCAACACATACAAAATAGCCATTCCGATAAAACTAAGATCCCTGTATCTTCGATAATAATCCTTCTTATTTCCCAGGGCTGTTTGAAACCAAGTTGCATTCTGAGGATTTTCAAGGTCCTCCTCTGTCCATGTTGGAGGAAGAAATTTAAGATAACTTTTATTATTCGGATCCTTAATTATAAAATCGCGATATGCCGCTTTATAGTCTCTGTAATATTTTGTGTTAAACCCGATAGCATATCCCAAAGCTCCTATTCCCCCGTACAATATGGGTAACTTCCAGTATTTTCTGTTATATATCTGTCCCATACCCGGAAATACAGCCGAAAGGAATGTTGCCTTGTCCGGTGATAACACCCGTTTCTTTTTTGCTTTTTTTTTCACAGCAACCGTATCAACAGGCATGTTTAATGTGTCTTGTTGTGAGAATATGTTATTAGAGGCTAAAAGCCAGCAAAACATAAACAGGAGCAATAATTTATTACCTTTTCGCCTCAACACAATATCTTCAATGCAACAATTACTTTTTCGCCTTATCCAGAATATTGATGATCTTCTCAAGCTCATCATCGGAACTGAACGGAATAACTATCTTCCCTTTACCGTCATCAGTACGGTTAAATTGTATTTTTGTTTTAAAAAGATCGGATAACTGTTGTTTCAACTCAACGTAATCGCCCGAAATAGAAACTTTATTATTCTTTTTACCGGGTTCTTTATCCCCCACATTCAGTTTTTTTACTTCCTGCTCAACTTTTCTAACCGAATAATCCTCATTGATGATCTTCTCATACATACTTATCTGTACTTTGGGATCTTCAATGTTAATAAGGGCACGGGCATGTCCCATAGATATCTGCTTCTCACGCAACCCGAGCTGTATCTCTGCAGGCAGCTTCAGCAGTCTGAGATAATTTGCAATGGTAGAACGCTTCTTACCTACACGCTCCGACATGCTTTCCTGAGTTAAATTACACTCATCGATCAGTCTCTGATAACTGATAGCAATCTCAATGGGGTCAAGGTCTTCCCTCTGGATATTCTCAACCAATGCCATCTCAAGCATCGTATCATCCTCAGCCGTCCGCACAAAAGCAGGGACTTTGGTAAGTCCGGCCATCTTTGATGCCCTGAACCTTCTTTCTCCGGCTATTAACTGATATTTCCCGTGCTTGAGCTTTCGCAGTGTTAACGGCTGGATTATCCCTATCTCCTTTATCGATCTTGCCAGCTCATTTAGCTTTTCTTCATCGAATGTAGTACGTGGCTGCCAGGGATTAGCTTCAATATCGGCAATGTCGATCTCCAGTATCGAGGCAGATACTTTGGGATTTCTTCCTATCTCATTAGCATCCGACATCAACGCTCCCAAGCCCCTTCCAAGTGCATTCTTTTTTGCCATTAGTCTCTGTTAACTGTTATAATTTCATTTCCTGAGTTCACTCCTGTCCCTTACTTAACCATTTCATTTTTCTGAACCAGCTCTTTGGCAAGGTTCAGATAATTGACGGCTCCTTTCGATGTGGCATCGTACATCACTACAGCTTTCCCAAAACTGGGAGCTTCACTAAGTTTAATGTTCCTCGAGATAAGCGTTTCAAACACCATATCTTGAAAATGACGCTTAACCTCATCCACCACCTGGTTCGACAGATTAAGCCTTGAATCGTACATGGTAAGCAGGAATCCTTCTATCTCAAGGTCAGGATTCAAACGGGTTTGAATGATTTTTATTGTATTCAGGAGCTTCCCCAATCCTTCGAGAGCAAAGTACTCGCACTGAACAGGAATTATAACCGAGTCGGCACCTGTAAGTGCATTAACGGTTATCAGTCCAAGAGAAGGAGAACAATCAATAAAAACAAAATCGTAATCGCTCTCTACCCTGTTCAAAACGTCTTTCAGAACCTTTTCACGGTTCGGGAGGTTCAGCATCTCTATCTCGGCACCTACCAGATCGATATGTGACGGCAATATGCTAAGGCCATCAATGTCAGTTTCTATAACTGCTTCCTTCGGGTCAATACCGTCAACGATACACTCATAAATACTTTTATCAATGTCTTTAAGATCGAATCCTAATCCTGACGTTGCATTAGCCTGCGGGTCTGCATCCACAATCAACACTTTATATTCCAATACCGCAAGACTTGCTGCAAGATTTATTGCAGTAGTTGTCTTTCCTACCCCTCCTTTTTGATTTGCTAAAGCAATTATTTTAGCCATAATATGATCGTTTAATTACATTCTTTCAAACTCCGAAAGTGGTATTTTTTTTTATTTTCCCCAAAGATAAACTTTTATAAAAAATTCTTTATCAGATACAACACAAAACCATGAGTTTTTTTCAACCTTCATGTTCAGTCTGATATTCCAGGACTTTTTTATCCAAACATTCCTGCAACAAAAGCTCTTTGCTTACCGGAACAACTCCGGGTATCTCACAAACAAGGCCACCTGCCATGTTCGCTATCCTTGCCACAGCTTCAGACCTAAGACCAAAAGCAAGACATAAGGCACTAACACTGATAACCGTATCGCCCGCACCCGATACATCAGAAATATTCCGCACCTCAGCAGGAATGAACAAATGACCATTGTCGTCGGAAACAAAAACACCCTTCTCTGCAAGGGTGATCATCAGTACCCTGATATCGTGTTCCATCCTGAATTCTCCGGCAACTTTTACCAATTTCTCTTTGTCAGAAGCTTTAAGGTCAAGGTTCAGTCCGGTTAAAAACTCTTTAAAATTAGGCTTAAAGAATGTCACACCGTTGTAGTTGTTAAAGTTTCTTTTTTTCGGATCAACAAGTGTCGGTATTCCCCTTTCTTTGGCAAACTTCACTGTCTCCCCTATCAGTCCCGGCGTGATCACACCTTTATCGTAATCTTCAAAGATGATCGCATCGATCTTGTATTCCGACAACAACTTTTTGATACGTTTTATCAGTAATTCGGTTACATCTTTTGTAAGCGGTTGGTCGGTCTCATCGTCTATCCGCAATAAATGCTGATTCTGACTTATGATACGGGTCTTAACAGATGTATCTCTCTGTGATGAAAAAACTATGCCATCAGTAATCAGACCTCTTTTTTTCATCAGCTTCTCAAACACTTTCCTGTGACCATCGTCACCTGCCACACTGCACAACAAAGGAGTTGCTCCGAGAGCCTGAACGTTCAAAGCTACATTTGCAGCTCCTCCCAGCCTGTGCTCTCTTTTTAATGCCTTTATTATCTGCACCGGAGCCTCAGGTGATATCCTTGACACATCCCCCCACAGGTAAGAATCGATGATCACATCGCCGACAACCAGCACATGAACATTTTTGAATGACTCAAACAGTGTTTTAGTATCCATGTATTTTTCAGATTCAGGCCTCAAAGATATTAAAATTAACTAAATATATTCAGGGATATTTTGTTTTGTAATCAGATGCTTCAGCCCTTAAAAGACATCTTTATCCGAAGCTATACTGCAGCCCGATTACGCCTACATAGGATCAACATCGATATGGAAGACCACAGACCTCAGCTCCTCATTCCTCTTAACCGCTTCGATGTAATAGGCAATGGCATGTTTAACTTTTTTAGCAGAAAGCTCTTTCTCTGTTTTTATCAGCAGCTTATTCAGGAACATATTCTGAATGCGGCTTACCGGCGGTGGCTGAGGACCAAGTACCCTGTCGCCTAACGAATGACTGAGATATCCTGCCAGCAATCTTGCCGCATTGTCACACTTAAACCTGTCCTTATGTTTCAGCGTAATGCTTATCAGACGGTAATAGGGCGGATATCTGAACGTCAATCTTTCCTCGAGCTGCGATTTGTAAAAGCTAAGATAATCATGCTTTATCACATCGCGTATCACCGGATGTTGCGGATCGGATGTCTGAAGTATCACAAGCCCCTGTTTCCCTTTGCGGCCGGCCCTGCCGCTCACCTGTGCCATCATCTGAAAGCTGCGCTCGTAGGCTCTGAAATCAGGATAGTTAAGCATGTTATCGGCATTAAGTATCCCTACCAGGCTAACCGAATCGAAATCAAGACCCTTGGTTATCATCTGTGTGCCGATCAGTATTTTTATCTTTTTTTGCTCGAACTCGCCTATTATCTTCTCATACGACCTCTTGTTCCGTGTGGTGTCAAGGTCCATGCGGGCAATCGGATAATCCGGGAAAAGTTCTTTGATCTCCTCTTCTATCTTTTCAGTGCCGAATCCCATCGTACCGATATCCGTTGATCCGCATGCAGGGCATGATTCCGGCATAGGCACCGAATGCCCGCAATAATGGCATGTAAGATGGTTCAGATGTTTATGGTAAGTGAGGCTGACATCGCAATATTCGCAACGTGGCACCCAGGCACACCGGCGGCACTCAACATAAGGGGAAAACCCACGCCTGTTCTGGAACAGGATCACCTGCTCATCGTTCTCCAGTGCCTCTTTCATTTTCTCCAGGAGTACCGGATGAAAATGTGAGCGCATCTGCTTTTTCCTGTATGCCTCTTTAATGTCCACCGGCATAATTACCGGCATCTTTATCCCCGTATAACGTTCGAACAGCTCAACAATACCGTATTTCCCGAGTTCACAATTATGGTATGTCTCAAACGAAGGAGTGCCCGTTCCAAGCAGTGTTTTTGCCCCCGACATGTAGGCAAGCATGATTGCGGTATCGCGGGCATGGTAACGAGGTGCGGGGTCGAACTGCTTGTAACTTGTCTCATGCTCCTCATCAACGATAACCAGGCCAAGATTTTCAAAAGGCAGAAAAACCGATGATCTGACCCCGAGTATCACTTCATATCCCTTTTTGTTCAGAAGATTGTTCCATACCTCAACCCTTTCGGAATCGTTGAACTTAGAATGAAATATTCCGAGTTTGTTACCAAAGCGCTTTTTCAGCCTTGTGGTTATCTGAGTAGTAAGGGCTATTTCCGGCAACAGATACAAAACCTGTTTCCCCTGTTTAAGATATTCATCTATCAAATGGATGTATATCTCTGTCTTCCCGCTTGAAGTAACTCCGTGAAGCAATGTCACATTGTGTTTTTCAAAACTCTCTTTGATCTCTTTATGTGCCCGCTTCTGCTCCGGTGACAAAGACTTGACCGGAATATTGCCCCAATCTCTTTCATCTATTCTGTCCACCTCAACCTCTGCCTGTTGTAAAATATCTTTTTGGATCAACTCCTTTACCACTGTAGAAGTTACATTCAATCTTTTTGTCAATCCCGATCGTGACACGAGTTTTCCCGACAAAGCTTTCTCCACTCCTCCGGTCTCCGTTAACAATCCCATAAGGACAGCAAGTTGTTTCGGAGCTCTTTTCAATGTCTCAAAAGCCTCATGTAGTTCCTTTTCCGAAACGATCTTTTCGGAAAGTTTCAGATAAATCTCTTTTTTAGGCTTATACCCCTCTTTCAACTTTTCATTAACATAAATAGCCCCTGTTTCCAGAAGTTTTTTCACAACCGGCAAACTATTTTTTAACCCTGATAGTTTGTTCAGTTCATGAATAGTGCATTTCTTCTTTCCTGCAACAATGTCAAGTACAAGCCCTTCTTTTTCTGTCAAAGGTCTTTCTGCCACAAAATCTTCGTTGTAAAGCACGTAAGATTCACTTTCAAGTTTTAATCCCGAAGGAAGGGCTGCTTTATAAACCTCGCCCAGGGTACATTGATAATAATCGGCTATCCATTCCCAGAATCTGATCTGCTCACTGGTCACAACCGGTTTCACATCCAAAACTGAAAGAACGGGTTTCGTATCGTATCCATCGGGTTTTTTGTTATGCACCGATGCAATAATACCCGAGTAAAGCTTCTTTTTCCCAAACGACACAACAACTCTCTTTCCTACGGCCGCCTCTTCTGCAAGATCACCGGCTTCGTATGTGAACAGTTTTGGCAAAGGTACAGGAAGTATTATGTCAAGATATTTTGTCATCGATGTAAATTTAAAAATTAGTATCCAGAATCTGCTCTTCTTGATTTTTTATTTGATTTTTTTAGCAATGATGTACGTATAAAACTATTCTGAATTGTCCATTTAAAAGAAGGCACATCAATATTTTAAGATCAAATCGATTCTGTTCCAAAAGGAACAGCTTTAATTGAAGGGAAAACAAATTAACAAAAGGAGTCAGATGTTACATTACAAAAAGAGTTTACTGAACAACAAGAATATTGAAAAAGAGGTATTAGACCGTATATTCAGAGAAAAAAGAATAACCCCTGAAAATTTTTACCGTACGGGGTTTGAGTATATCCCTTTTTCAAAAGACCGTGTGTTTGCACTTGAATCATTACTCTCCTCCGTTATTCCCCTTGATAAAAAACTTATCATTGTAAATTCAGGCGAAGACAGTATCATCCCCGTTGAGATATGCCTGAAACACGATATCGGATACAGGATAACGGATATTCAGAACACAAATCTTCCTGAAGATATTTTGTCTGCTCCTTCAGCCTTTTCTCACATCTTCGTTACCTTATCGGAAAAATCACTAAACAGCGACGATTTCATCAAAATTAAAGATCTTGCCCGGGTTAATGGCTTAGACATCATTATTGACTATACAGGAGATATCTCTGATCTTTCCGGCTTTAGTTTGAGCTATTTCGATTTCATAACAGGAAGTATTCAACATGATCATACCTCATTCATTGCCGCACGGCGTAACAAACTTGTGCAGACAGAAGGCAATGCCCGTTCTTTTTCAAAAGACCTGCACGGTTTCTGGCAGCAAACACTCCGAAACCGTAAAAGAGAGATAGAGCCATTGTTTCTTTAACCAGAATTGAAACAGGTAATAATATTGCCTTTCCCCTTTATTGAATACAGAAACAATACCAGGGTTGTTTTGTCCCGTTACTGCGGAACTTATTATTATTTGAATACTTTTATTCATTCAGCATCGACATGTGAAGGAAGTAAACCCTGACTTTAAACCATTTGTTTTGTATCTTTGTTATCGATACAAACGATAATAAAAGATGATACACAACAACAGCAACAAAACCCTGCTGATAAGCGGTGACCAAAAAATCTCTTATGGCCTTTTTCATTCAAAGGTCTCTCTATTCGCAAGTCTTTACCGGAACATCAATCCGGATAAAACGGTTATCTTCTCTGAGAACAGGCCGGGTTGGGTGTATGCCTTCTATTCGGCCTGGGTGAACGGAGCTATTGCTGTTCCCATCGATTTCATGTCATCGGTTGATGACATAGCATACATCCTGAACGACAGTAAACCTGAGGTCATCTTTGTTTCGGAAGGCACTAAAAACACCATGGAAGAGGCTTTGAAAAAAGTTTCCCACAAAACCAAGGTTTTTGTCATAGATGAATATGAAGATACAGAAACTGATCTTTTAGAAAACCCTGTTAAAACAGATGATAATGACGACAAAACAGCGGTAATAATCTACACATCGGGCACTACCGGAAACCCTAAAGGAGTGATGCTGTCGTTCCGGAACCTAAAGGCCAACATCGACGGAGTTTACAAACACATAAAAATCTATACCGAGGATGACATTATCCTTATGCTCCTGCCAATGCACCATATTTTTCCGCTCATGGGAACAATGGTTATCCCGATCTTCACAGGCGCTTCAATTGCCATTTCACCATCGATGACATCCGAGGATATCATCAAAACATTGCAAGACAACAAAGTTACAATGATAATCGGAGTACCGCGTCTTTACTCTGCCATCTTCAAAGGGATAAAATCCAAGATAGCCGCAAGCAAGTTAGCTACCGGCCTGTTCAATCTTGCCCGTAAGGTTGATTCTTACAGTTTCTCAAAAACATTATTTAAATCCGTGCATAAAAAATTCGGAGGGGCCATACGCTACATGATCAGCGGGGGTGCAGCCCTGGACACTGAAACGGGTTATGGTTTCAGGACTCTCGGTTTCAAAGTTCTTGAAGGTTACGGAATGACCGAAGCGGCCCCGATGATAACTTTCACCCGCCCGAATAAGATCAAGGTCGGCAGTCCGGGACACGCCTTGCCCGGTATTACCATTGATATAATTGACGGGGAGATAGTCGCTTCAGGCCCCAATGTGATGCAGGGATACTACAACAGACCTGAAGAAACTGCTGACGTACTTAAGGAAGGCCGTCTTTACACAGGAGATCTCGGTTACCTGGATGATGAAGGATTCCTGCATATCACCGGCCGCAAAAAAGAGATAATTGTTCTGTCAACAGGAAAAAATATCAATCCTGTCGAAATAGAAGAGAAACTTGAAAAGTACGATACCCTGATAAAAGAGGCAGGTGTTTACCATGAAAATGACATGCTGAAGGCCATAATCGTTCCGGTTCCCGGCATAGCGTTAAAAGAAGGTGAAACCATTGAGCAAAAGATCAAGTGGGAGGTGATGGACATTTACAACAAAGAGGTATCCCCCTACAAAAAGGTAATGCAGTTCACGGTCACTACTGAAGAGCTTCCACGAACAAGGCTCGGAAAACTTCGCCGCTTCCAGCTTCCCGGAATGGCCAGGGCCACAACAGTAAAACCAAAAGAGGAAGTTAAGGACATCTCCTTACAGGAATATAAGATACTCAAGGAATACATCGAACAGGAGAAAGGAATAACAGTAAAGCCAACCGACCATATAGAAATGGACCTGGCAATGGATTCCCTCGACAAAGTGAGCCTGCAATTCTTCATTCAGTCAACTTTCGGAGTAACTATTGATATCCCCGAAATAACTGCATTTAAAACATTGCAGGAGCTAAGTGAGCACATAGCCAAAACCCGGAGTAAAATGGAGGTTGAAAAAATAAACTGGACAAAGATACTCAGGGAAAAGGTTGACCTCTCTCTCCCGAAAACCTGGTTTACGGGACATGCTTTCGTCTTTTTCTCAAAGATGTTCTTTTCAGTTTATTTCAGGATAAAAAGCGAAGGGAAGGAGAATATTCCTGACGGGCCTGTAATACTTGCACCCAATCACCAGAGCTTTTTCGACAGTCTTTTCGTTACTTCATTCCTGAAAAAGAAACAGCTTGCAAAAACATATTTCTACGCCAAAGAAAAGCATATCAAACAACGATGGCTGAAATTCCTGGCCAACAGGCATAATGTGATCGTAATGGACCTGAACAAAGACCTAAAACTCTCCATACAAAAACTCGGGGAACTTCTCAAGCAGAAAAAAAACCTCATCATCTTTCCGGAAGGTACCAGGACCAGGGACGGGGAGTTGGGAAGTTTCAAAAAGACCTTTGCCATTTTAAGTAAGGAACTTAAGATTCCCGTAGTGCCGGTGTCAATCAAAGGCGCATTTGAAGCGCTGCCCAAAGGGGCAAAATTCCCGAAACCTTTTAAAAAGATCAAAGTAAAGTTTCTCCCGCCGGTTAAACCTGAGAAAGATTCATACGATAAAATAACCGAAAAAGTGTACAAAGAGATCGAAGAGGCACAAAAGGAATAATTATTTTTTAGCAGAAACACATGGCCGTGTGTTCCTGCCAGAAAATATTCTCAGAATTATATTAATGCATTTATTTTTATCCTTTTGTTTTCGGTAAAATAAGGTTCAGTATGACACCGACAACGGATGCGAGCCCTATCCCTCCGAGGGAGAAATCACCGATATTTACCAGTGCTCCACCAATACCCACGGTGAGTATCAGGGAAACTATCACCTGATTACGAATATCGTGAAGATCGGTACGTGAATCTATCAGTGTCTTGATCCCCACACTTGCTATCAGCCCGAATAACAGCATCATTATTCCACCCAATACTGCCTCGGGAATGGTTTTCAGCACAGCACTTATTTTTCCTATTACAGAAAAAACGATCGCCGTTACAGCTGTTATCCTCAACACCCTCGGTTTTGTAACCTTTGTAAGATTAATGGCACCGGTAACCTCAGAGTATGTGGTATTAGGCACACTTCCCATAAAACCGGCCAAGGCAGTGGCAAGCCCGTCACCGAGCAATGTACGGTGGAGACCCGGGTCTTTCAGATAATTTTTCTCCGTAACCCCGCCAATAGCGTACATATCCCCAACGTGCTCTATCATAGGGGCCACTGCAACCGGAGCCATGTATAAAAATGCTTTCCAGCTCCATTGCGGTAAGCTCAATGCCGGTAAAGCAAACCAGTCAGCTTCATGTATCGGGGTATAGTCGATCTTACCGAGAAACATCGACAAAAGATATCCGGCAATGATCCCGATAAAAATAGGAATAAGCTTTATCAACCCTTTAGTATAAATAACAACCCCTACTGCCGTTAGTAACGAAACAGATGCAATGAGCCAGTCGTTTTTTGCCATATTCACACCTGCCGAAGCCAGCGAAAGACCTATCACCATGATCACAGGGCCCACTACCACCGAAGGAAATATTTTATCAATGAATCCCAGCCCGAATGTTTTGATCAATGCCGACATTATGGTATACACAACCCCTACAGCAACAATGCCGGAAAGCATCCCTGCATAACCGAACATCTCGGTAGCTTTGATTATGGGAGCAATGAACGCAAAACTTGAACCAAGGAATACCGGTACCTTGCCTTTGGTTATGAAATGAAAAAGAAGTGTGCCGATACCTGCCGTGAACATTGCAATCGAAGGATCGATACCTACCAGTAAAGGCACAAGCACCATAGCGCCGAATGCAACAAAAAGGAACTGAATACCAACAATGATCTGTTTGGGAAGGGATTTGGGAGTATTGTCAACTATCATGGAATAACGTTTAATTGATTAAGGAGATACTAATTTAATAATATCCTTTAACTTTTTAATTCTCTTTCACTCTTTTTAAAAAAAATCCGGTTTGTAACTTAGTTTCCTTAATCGTACATTTGAATAAAATCACAAAACAAAGGCCATGTCACTTCATAAGAACATACAGGAAATATTAACCCCCGATCAGGTTATTGAACTTTTGAAGAAAGGTAACGAGAGATTTGTTAATGATGACCTGCGTAATATAAAAACACATCACGTACTTGAGCTCACCAAAGAAGCACAGTATCCGTTGGCAGCTATACTTGCATGTATGGATTCACGTGTGCCTGTGGAACGCATCTTCGATAAAACCATAGGAGAGCTGTTCACATTCCGATCGCCCGGGAATGTGGTTAACCAGGACATTATCGGAGGCATGGAGTATGCAGCAAAAATAGCCGGCACAAAACTTTTTGTTGTAATGGGCCACACCGGATGCGGAGCTGTTAATGCTGCCTTAAAAGGAACAAAACTGGGAAATCTGACTCATTCGCTCGATAAAATAAAACCCGCCATTGAACAGACAACGGGTTTTGATCCTAAAACGGTAAAAAATATAAAGTATGTAAACGCCGTGATCGACAACAACACCCTTCACTCCATTAAAACGATCAGGAAAGAGAGTGAAATCCTGCGTGAGATGGAAGAAAAAGATGAAATAAAGATTATTGCCGCCATGTATGACATTGCAACAGGCATTGTCACTTTCCACTGATTTTCCTAGGCACCTTCTTCCAGTCCTGTAATATCAAGGATAAATCCTTCCATTCCCACTATCTTGTTACCAATAGTTATCGGATTTGCCGAAAGAATATGTTTACCGGTCGAACCGTCTTTACATTTCCGTACAGCTATCATTCCCGATATTGTGTCTCCCGACATGACCCTGTCAACTATACTTTTCAGCTTATCGACCTCAGCCGGGTCACGGGTCACGGAAAAATGTTTCCCTATGATCTCGTCTTTAGTATCGTACTTGTAAAGTTTCAGCCATGCATCATTCACATCAATAATATTACCATCCTCGTCGAGACGGTAATATCCTGCAGCGCTGTTCCTTACAGTGTAGTAAATGTGATCGGACAATGCTTCTGTTTCATCAATATTAAGGACAAACCCTTCGATACCGGCGATCTCGCCATCCTCATAAACCGGGTTTGCCGAAAGAATATGCTTACCTGTCGATCCGTCAAAACACTTTCTAACCACAGGAATTCCCGTAATAGTTTCTCCGTTCAACACCCGTTTAAAGATATCATCCATCTCTGCCAAGTGCTTTTCATCACGAGTTTCAGAGTAATGTTTTCCTAACACCTTGCTCCGGTCTTTACACTTGTACATTTCAAGCCAGGCATCATTTACATCGGTAAGTATCCCGTTCTTATCCAGACGGTAATACCCTGCCGCACTCTCTTCCACTGCTTTATGAAGGTGTTCAACCCTCTCCTCGTTCTCATCAACATCTATCACTTCCCAACCTGTGACCATCGCTTTGATACTTGAAAGCGGCGTCTCTCCCGTGGTGGTAAGGTAAACATGTGCAACAACGAATGACAATAAAGCAAATGCACCGAAAGTATGAACCGCCGCCACGTTTGACAGATCAAAAGATTGGGCTGGATTATCAGGATAAACATAGAACAGGTATATAAATCCTGTAATTACCTGTACCGGGATAACAAAAAGTTTTAACCCCAGATAAATCATCCTTTGCAGAGGATTGAACTTGTTGTAGACCGTTTTATTGGTAGGGTGGGGAGCGCCTTTAAAAATGCCTGTGATGTAATACTCTATCTGAGCCTTGATATACTTTGTTGTGGGAATGTACTGTTTCCATTCCCCGGTTACGAAATGCCAGAAAATGGCAAAAATTATCAAAACCAAAAGTGCCCATGCCGCTACATTGTGCATGACTACGGCATTTTCGTATCCGAAAAGTTTGTATGAGCTGTGTATCTCGAAGCCTGTAAGGGCAAGAAACAGAATGAGTAGTGCCTGATTCCAGTGCCAGAACCTTTCAAAGCGCCGGTATATGTATGTTTTTCTCTTCATCGGTATAAAATTTTCCGTTGACCGCTAATTATTTTAATTTTTTGATTTTGCTATGCGCAATCCTGCATGGATAGCCACACCTATCAACGACAGGATTATCATGATTATTCCTGTTTTATCAAGCCAGGGATCATAGTCACGACCGGGCATGTAAAAGTCATTGAGTCCTGCCAGCCTCCCGTTGCGTGAGTGACAATCGGTACAACTCAGTGACTCTTTGCTTTCAGAAACCATGTGATTTAAAGGCCAGTACATCTCGGTGGAAATAAACGAATACTTCCCGCTGTACGGCAGACCTAAACTTGCCATTCCTGTTCTCGCAGCTTTGTCCCAGTTAAAATTCTTCCAAAAAGCCGTACTGTCCTTCCCGAACAAATGCGGTACTATCAAGTATCTGTTCTCAGCATCGTAAATTTGTTTTCCTCTGTGAACTTTAACAGGAATTATCTTTGATGTTTTATCGGCATAACTACCTTGAAGTTTATTTAACTCCAATACTTTTGATGTGTCGATCTTTTCTCCGATAAGGTAATGACGTGCATTTCCGTTAAACCAGACATATTCAGGTTTCACATTACTCTCATAAATAAAAGAGCCTTTCTTTGTGTGATATTTCAGATGTCCGTGACTATCTTTTTTAATGATCAAACTGCCATCAGGATTTCGCTTCCCGGCTGTTGACCAGTCCCAGTACATTTTTGTAGGATTAACTTTGGCATATTCGGGAATATGACAAGTCTGACAGGCAATTCTGTCAGTATGATGATTTATAATAGGATTGCTATGAGGTTCTGATGTATGACATTGTTCACAGGTTACTCTGTCACTGTTCCCGGAAGAAACGGTATATAGTTCCCCTGATACTTTATGCTCTTTTGTTGTATGACATTCAACACAGCTCATATTTGCACCGTCGACACCCATGTGAACATCAACTTTGCGCGTGGTTTTATTGAGAGCAAGCTCCAGGTCTCCGTGTTTCACATTATTCCCTCCGCCGCCTGTATAGTGACAGCTCCCGCAATTTTGCCGTTTAGGCATTCCAACATTTTCAGCTATTTTGTTATAGTCAGGCGGCAAAAAAGTCTTTCCATTAAATACCATCTTTTTATCAACCGGCAATCCTGCCTTCCCCGGAAACTTTTTGTACGTCCCTGTCTGATCATGACAAACAATACAGTCAATATTCTTACTTATGCTGAAATCAAATTTATCGTTTTTCCATCCGTACCCCGCATGACAACTGGTACACAAAGGCTCATTCGAGGATATACCGATACAAAAATTATTGATTATGTTTTTCTTCCCTAACTGAATTGTGTCTCCTTTATCAGTAACATACGGGCTTGTCCACTTCCAGTGAGCAGTGTGCATTACATCGTGATCGGTTTTGTTGTGACAAGTAAGGCAGGCCTCTGTAACCTGTTGCGGTGTTTCAAACTTTTGTTGAAGTATTTTAAATTTACTGTGATCAACTTTTTTAACAGTATCTACATAATAGTTTACAAGCTTTAATTGTTGTCTGGCAGTAATATTCGATTGTTCATGAACATATATCCCACCGGCTATCCATGGTAATATCAAAGCAATGAAAAAAAACAACATCTTAATAAACCGGTGTTGTGATTCTTTAACCGTTTGCATATTTATTGAATTAAATGTATTAAACGTGAAAAACCTTTTTTATCTCGTTTTCAAGATCACCGAACCTGCTTTTGTCACAGTGTTCAGAATATATGCCTATAAAATCCTGGGTTTTGTTCTCTAAAAAAATTGAGGTAAGAAAAGAATCAAAAAGATGAAAATTACAATTGTTCTTTATCTCTTCCATACCTTTCATGAACTTATCAAAACTGATAAGGACAGGGACTTCAAAATAATAATGATTCCCGTCTACTCTGTTCTGATATATCCCATCTCCTATCTTCAGGAATTCTGTATATTTCTTATAATATATTGTGCTTTCGAACTCTGCTATTTTCCTTTTTTTTGTAAAATGAATACCTGCTTTTTCAAATTCATCGATTAACAGCGGTAATTTCTCTATATCTTTAGTGCTGACTCTTATGCATGCATGATTTTCATTAAAAATGGTCATTTGTCCCGGTGAAATATTAAAATTACTTTTTAGTTTTTCGTTAATGATCGGGGCATTTCTTAAAATGGTATCCTGAAAACAGAAGGCTGTTTTTCTTACAGGTAAATATAGTTTCCAGGAATGTGTGTGTTTATTTTCCGGAAAATTGTTTTTAGCATAGTAATTTGGTGTAGGATCAGACTCAAGAACCAAAATATTCAGTTCATTACTTAATGGAGAACTTATTACTCTTCTTCGTAAATTATAACATGTTACTCCTGAAAATTCTATATTATTCATAATTATATTTTTTACACCTAAAATATGAATATAACGCACAAATGTGCAAAATAAATTTTAAAGAACAAGCAGATTTTCAACTTTTCAATTTAAGAATTAAGTGTCTTAATTTCCTAATATTGAGGGATTAACAGAAGCAATAAGGGGTTGCACACCTATGATCAGGCAGAAAAAAGCCCCTCCTGAACAGGAGAGGCTTAAACTATATAATTATGAACAGAGATCTAACTGCAACCGCCTTCAACTTCTCTTTTCTTCCGGCGGATAACAGGTTTTTTAGCTTTCTTCTTAACCGGAGTTTGTACTGTGGTTCCGGCAGCTCCTGCAAGTTCTTTCAGTTTTTCGGCAAAATTGTAAGCCGGTTTTTCATCATTAATATTAGCTTCAGATTTTCCTCCGCTTGCAACAAAAATATAACCTCCTTTAAAAAACTTATTCCCTTTAACTCCAAGTTCATTAAACATCAGATACAGATCAACTACATCTTCATTACCCGTACCGTAAATAATATTTGTTACATTCCCCTGGCTGAATACATTTTTGTACTTAGGATTCAATGCATCATGTAAAGGAACATTAATTGCATTCTTTAAATGACCTTTTATATACAGATCAGGAGTACGAATATCGATTAAATGGTATTTAGGATCAGGAGCTTCAGCTATTTTCAACATTTCCCCGGGAGAAATAAAGTCCTCGTCATTAAGATATTCTTTCAATATCTGATCAGGCGATTTTGCATATCTTCTCATATTACTGTCACTACAAGAAGAAAGTATCACAATCGCCAAAAAGGTAAAAAACAGATTTAACTTGTTCATTTCTTTCAGATTTAATTTAAAACCAACCATTAACTGCATCCTCCCTCAACTTCCTTTTTCTTACGCTTTATTATCGGTATCCGCACTTTGGGTTTAGGTGCAGACTCTGTTTCGCTGCTTGCTCCAACACCAAAATAAACACGGGCCCCATTCCTGAACTGATAAAGGTCATCAGATTCCTTATCGTATGGACCTGTCGGGGGCTTGGCAAGAATGATCGTCTCAAACCAGTTGTTCAATCCGCCCCTGAGTATCGTAAGGTTTTTATATCCCAGACGTGTAAGGATATTCCACGCAATTTGCGCATCGGAAGTGCCGTTTGAGAATATCACAGTATTGAGCACATCCTGGTCGAAATACGCAAGGTTGTCTGTTTTCATAATATCTTCCAAAGGAATATTAATTGCCCCGGGAAGGGTGTAACTGTTGTATTGCTTCTCATTCCTCACGTCAACTATCTGCAACATAGGATCTCCGTTAATTATTCTCCGGGTCAGCTCGTCGGCAGATATATCCCTGTGTTTCTGAAGCATCAGCTCATGAAGTTTTTTGGGCGGGATCTCTCTTTTATCGCCGGCATTCTTACCTGCAAAGAAAAGCCAGACACTTCCAAGCAATAATCCGATAATTACTATTTTATCTGTTGTTCTCATTACTTAATGTTTTAATATCAATAAAGACCTACAGTCCTAATTCTTCAATATTCTCAACCGGGTTTTTCGAATTAACCTTTTTTTGTATTCTGTCGGTTACAATGAAAGCAATTACTGCTATCACGGTAACAATGAATATGAACATTTCATCAGAAATACCCAACTCGGAAGCAATATTTACTTTGCCGAGTCCACCCGAATTTCTCAAAGTCTCGAATAAAGGCTCATAAGTAAATGCATACCCAAAGATTCCAAGGAAAGCACCTGTCACAAAATAAATACCGTCGATCTTTCCGGTAACTGCAGCACAGACACTTGTTCCGGGGCAGAAACCACCGACAATGAAACCAAGTCCCATGACAATTCCGGCAATCGTTGTCGGTATCCAGAATGTTTTCGGATAAAATGTAAGTTCAATGTCCATTAGCCCGTAGCTGTCAAGCAGGAAAAGTCCTATTGCAGCTGTCATTGCAGCTGTAAAAAACACTTTCAACACTACAAAATCGTAACCGTAAAAAACACCTGCCAGTTTCCGGGTATTGGTAAAACCACCGGCTTCGAGGCCGATGCCGAAACCTATACCTATAAAAAGTGCGATCAAAAGGTTTAACGGTTCACTGATTAATCCCTGCGGATATAGAGGTCCCATAATATTTTTATTTTTTTAAATCCATAATTTTCTGAAGAAATATGCAAAGAGGTATCCGCCCCCGAAGACTGCGGCCAAGCCGATATAACCCGACAATGCATTTACTGCCATTCCCGACATTATCAGTCCGGATGTACAGCCGCGGCCGAGCTGAGAACCCACACCCCAGAGAATTCCTCCGGCAAGTGCAGCTATCAGCCTTGTTCTGTTAGTGATCTTCGGTGATTTACCTACCTTCATCGACAATCGCCCGAAATAGGCAGCAGATAAAAGTGCCCCCATGATGACACCAATAACTTCGAATACAAGCCAGGAATTAAGCGGCGACTTTCCATTTTCTACCGAAGGCGCAAAATATGCCGCTTCGTGAGCATAGCCCGGTGCAACTGTATTTACGGTCGCAATGGCAACTTTCTTAAAAGCACCACTACCCCCCAGTCCTTCGCCTGAAAAATAATACGCCGCTATCATCATCAGGCCAATAAGAAAGCCTGCGAGATACGGGTTCATGTATTTATTACTCCTGTCTTCTTTCATCGCTAATATGTTTGAATACTTTAATATAAATACCTTGTTATCTGACCTGCATCAACAATGATAAACCTGAATATCAGACCTCCGAGAAGTATCAGGAATGCAGGTATGAATGCCGGCACTTTATAACCAAACAGCTCCATTATCTCAAGTATTGCAGGAACTACAAGACCTGCCGTGAAAAAGATACCCCAGAATACTGCGGTAAATTCACCACCCCAGAACAAAGCAACTGCCTGTTGCTGTGCCTGTGTACTGGCATTGAATCCCATGAACATGTGGATGATAAGGAATACCTCAATGCCCACAAGCATCAGGTCGAAACGGCTGAACGCTTTCATTTCGAAATGATGACGTGACATCCACATTACTGCGGCGGCCCCTGTAGACAATCCCGAGACAAGGAACAGAGGGCCTAAGATAGAAGTATTCCACAACGGACGGGCATTGAATGCCGACAACAGAATACCTGTGTAAACCCCAAGTATTATCGACAGCAGGAAAAGTGCCCATGCAATTGCCATCTGATATTTCCTGGCAAGGTCCATGACCCATTTCAGAATGTTCACATCATTTAAAAGACCATCGATCCACTTAAGAACTGCTGTTGTTCTTTTTGAACTACTTTCAAAATATTTGATCATATCTTTTATGTAGATCAAGGGCCAGACCATTGACAGCGGCATGATTACTCCAAGTGTCCAAGCTCCCCATGACATTGGTGATTCAAGCCTGAAAGCAGTAAAAAGACGCCAGAAATACAGAGTATGTTTCAGATCAAGGATCAAAGCTACCAGACCAATTGCTATTGCAAAAGGGGCTATTACCGGAGCTATTTTAACAGCAGTGGGATATTTATCAGTTTTACCTGAAATATAAAAGTAAGTTGCGAAAAAGATCAGTCCGGCTGCAAGTCCTCCTAAAAACAGATACAACGGAATGTGCCAGTGCCATACATGCAGTACCGGATCGATATTGGGTATATTTCTGCCGCTAACAAATAATTCTTCTTTCATTTTTCTCTGTTTTTAGATTAAAAAATAAACTTGCGGTTTAGTACCTGCTTCCGGAACAAGGGTCTTCCACTTACGCTCTCTCAGAAGAATTGAAATAGGCGATTGCGGATCGTCAAGATCGCCGAAAGTAAGGCTGTAAGTAGGACAAACCGACACACAAGCTGTATCGAGCCCTTCGGCAACACGGTGATCGCAGAAAGTACACTTGTCAACATATCCGTCCGGATGGAAATATCTTGCATCGTACGGGCAAGCCTCAATACAGGCTCCGCAGCCGATACATTCATTATGGGTTACCTTAACAATACCTCCTTCAATCACATGACTTGCACCTGTAGGGCAGGTTCTTACACAAGGGGTATTTTCACAGTGGTTACATCTTTCCGAGCGGATCTCCATCTCGAGCTGAGGATATGTACCCTCAACATTTTCCACGATCCAGTCCCTGCAAAAACCGATCGGAACGTTATTCTCAGTTTGACAAGCAACTACACAGTCGCTGCATCCGACACATTTTGCTGTGTCCATTGCCATTGCGTATCTCATGACTTAACCTCCTTTCCTACAGGTTTAGATGTTAAAAAAGTAACAAAGTTCCCTCTCATTCCTGTACCTCCCATTATCGGGTCCATCATAACATTTGTTATCAGTTTAGAATCACTCGCTCCTTTTCCATAAGCCCGCGACAGCTCTTTTCTGTTATGCCCGAAACCATGTACCATATAAACAGAATCCCATCGTATCCGTTCTGTAACCCTGACTTTAATGGCAAATTCGGAAAAAACTCCGTCCTGATTCTTAAGCCAGACTTCCTGCCCGTTTTCAAGCCCCCAGGTTTTTGCTACTTTAGGATTTACCCATACCACATTGGTATCCATAAGATCCGAAAGATTCGGATTATTAATTGTACGTGTAAATGTATGCATCGGAGCACGTCCGTAAATCAACCGGTAAAATCCTTCGGGAGGCTCCGGGTGTGCAGTGTACTTTGGCATGGGATCAAAACCATATGACTCAAATGATGTAGAATAAAGTTCAATCTTACCTGTATTAGTATAAAACTCGATATCTTCTCCATTAGCAAAATAAAGATCATCATATGGGCGCTTCAGTTTTTTAACACCTATTCGTTGCATTTCTTCAAGAGATGATCCTATTTTTTTAAGTTGCCAGTCAAGCTCCTCTTCAAGTGTTTTGAACGGGAAATAATCTCCTTTTCCCATCTTCTCAGCAAGATGTTTTGCTATCCAAAAAGCTGATTTTGTATTATACTTCGGTTCCACTGCCGGCATCCTCAATGCAATGGTCGGTTCTCTGTGCTGCGAAGCCCTTATGGTATCATATCGCTCAATGTATGTACATTCAGGAAGAACCACATCGGCATAACCTGTTATCTCCATTGGCATAGTATCAACAACAACAATGAATTCCAGATTATTGATTGCTTCAACTGTTTTTCTTCTGTCCGGTAAAGTCTCTATCAGATTTGTTCCGTTAACTATCCATGCTTTGATGGAACAATCACGGGTTACCGATGGTATGGTTGCATCACAAACACCGTTGGCCAAAGCCAGGTCTGCTAAAGCGTATTTCCCGCCCATGGCATCCCGCCACGATCTTTCTACTTCAGGATAAGGAGGATGAGGATAAGATGGCAATTTAGCTTTGTCAGGTTTATAAAATCCTCCCTTTCTTCCCCAGGATCCCAATAACGCATTTAAAATTGCAACAGCTCTCAATCGTTGGGTATCATCTCCGTACCAGGTAACATGTCTGCCGGGATGAACGATGACAGCAGGTGATGCTTTCCCCATTTCCCTGGCTGTTTCACGTATTACATCCGGTGGTATAGTAGTGATCCCGTATGCCCATTCAGGTGTCTTACCTTTAACATGCTCCTTAAGCTGATCAAATCCGTATGTGTATTTTTTTACATATTCTTTATCGTACAGTTCCTCCTCTATTATTACATTCATCCAGGCAAGCAATAGTGCAAGGTCAGTGGAGGGCTTAATAGGCAGCCAGTATTTTGACTTACTTGCAGCAGTAGAATAACGAGGATCGACAGTAATTATGGTTGCTCCTCTGTCTATTGCCTGTGACATCTCCTGCACCTGTCCGTTATGCATATTTTCACCTATATGTGAGCCAATAAGCACCAGACAATCTGTATTCTTAATGTCGGTAGGTTCAGGAGAACTCAGTCCGTCGCCAAATGTTGCAATAAACCCTACTTCACGCGGGCCCCTGCACTGAGCATACGAAGGAGCGGCAATATTGTGTGACCCCAGGGCTTTCAATAGATTACCAAAATATTTTCCGCCTGAACCGTGTGTGAACAGAGCTAAACATTCCGGACCATGTTCATCGATCACTTTTTGTAATCCCTTGGCTACAACACCTAATGCTTCATCCCACGATGCTTTACGATAGGTCTGTTTCCCATATTTGTCGGTTACTCTGATCAGAGGCGTTTTCAACCTGTCTTCGTCGTGGTACATTCCAACACCACCTGTTCCTCTAGGACAAAAACGACCATTACTGTTAGGATCATCGTCATTACCTATGATCTTTTGAACATCACCTTTTTCATTCTTATAGATCCAACCTGCACATTTCCAGAAACAAACTTCACAATACGTTGGTGTCCTTTTAAAATCCGAAGGCAATTTAAAAGGCCCTTTGGGCGATTTTTGTGCCTGCTGTGTGTTGTCAGCAAATAAATATTTACTTCCAATAGCTACACCTGTTGCACCTAATGCTGAAATTTTGATAAAATCCCTTCTGTTTTTTACCATTGGTCAACCTTATTTAATAATTTCGGAATACAATGTATTTAATTATTTATTTTATTAAAAATGTTCATTTTTAAACCTTTAGATACTTAAATATATAATAAAGTTGTTACGTTCTGATTTTCTGAATTTTATCCCTAATATTTTCAGCAAATAATAGAAGTAATTTATATTTAATCAAAATTAAAAGAAGGTGATTTTTCAACGGTTCAGGTCAGCCGGGAAATTTAAGTTTTTAAAAAGATGAGAATATTCATCCAATAACGATTCAAAATTTACAAAGATTGCTCCGTGCATTCCAATTATCTTTTTCATCTTTAGTTCATTATTAACTATGGCTTCGGACAGTGATCGTTGAAAATTGCGGTGGTAAATCCCGAATAACGGCTCTGCTTTCCCGTCATGAACAGGAATGATACATTTGTCCTTGTCGATATTTTGTATCAGCAGTTTTACTGCTTTGTCGTTAAGGAACGGCATATCGCACGAAATTACGATATTCAGATCATATTTTGTCACTCTAAGGGAAGACAATATCCCTCCTGCGGGACCAATACCTTCGATCTCATCTTTTATCACGGGATATCCGAACCGTTTATAATCCCTGCTGTTCGTACTTATCAGTATTCCGTCGCAATGAGGTGCCAGCAGGTCGATTGCATATTCAACCAACAGCTTTCCGTTGAACTCTGTCAACCCTTTATCCCTGCCCATTCGCTTGCTTTGCCCCCCGGCTAGTATTATTCCACCTATATTCATTTTTTCAATTTTAATTACTTCGTTTTGTTCCAATCTATGTATTATGACACAATTGATATAAATTTAACATCAGTCAGATGAAAGTATCTCCCACCCTTCAATAAATCCTGTTTAATATTTCAAGAAAGCTAAAAATTACTATTTTTGAAAAGAACAATAGTAATTAATTGTTATTTAAAACCCGAAAATAATGCCAAAATCACTGGTCAATCCCAATGCTTCATTTGGTACTGTTGCTGTTTTTATGACCGCCATATCCACTATTCTTGGGGCTATTCTGTTCCTGCGTTTCGGATATGCAGTAGCAAATGTGGGTTTAAGCGGAGTGATAGCGATAATCCTGATAGGTCACCTGGTAACAATACCAACAGCCCTTGCAGTTGCCGAGATAGCAACAAATCAGCGGGTCCTTGGAGGCGGTGCCTATTACATCATTTCGCGTTCGTTCGGGCTTAACATAGGAGGCGCCATAGGTATTGCACTATATCTTTCACAGGCTATCAGCGTCGCATTTTACATTATTGCATTTAGTGAAGCTTTTGATCCCCTGATCGCATATCTGAACCTGGGCATCGACCCTGTTCTTTTAAAACGCTTCATTGCTTTGTCCGTCATGGGTATTCTGTCGGCAATAGTATTGTGGCGGGGCTCCAACATGGGCATGAAAGCACTATATTTTGTTGTTGCCCTGCTGTTCATTTCCATAATTTTCTTTTTACTCGGGAAACCGATCACAGAGAACACTGAACTTTCACTAAACAAAACAGTACAAAATCCTGATTCTTTCTTTTATGTATTTACCATCATATTTCCGGCTTTCACAGGTATGGCTGCCGGACTGGGGTTGTCGGGAGACCTTAAAGACCCTAAAAAAGCTATTCCGCAAGGAACACTTCTTGCAACCATTGTAGGAATGATAATTTATTTTCTTGTGGCCTTTAAACTTGCAAGAAGTGCAACACCTGAAATGATGGCATCCGATCAGCTCATTATGTCAAAAATTGCTATTTGGGGTCCCATAATTCCCATCGGGCTTGCTGCTGCTGCCCTGTCATCGGCAATAGGTTCCATACTTGTAGCCCCAAGAACATTGCAAGCCATAGGGTACGATGCCATTCTTCCGGCCAAAAACCTGAACAACTGGTTTGCAAAAGGTAAACCCAAAGACAACGAACCGGTAAACAGTGCCATAATTACCATTGTAATAGCGTTCTTTTTCATTGCGATAGGAGACATCGATTTTGTTGCACAGATAATCTCAATGTTCTTCATGGTGACATACGGCGCTATCTGCCTGATATCTTTCCTTGAACACTTTGCTGCCGACCCGTCATACCGTCCCACTTTCAAGCAGAACAAATGGTACTACTCACTGCTTGGTGCATTACTCTCTTTCTGGCTCATGTTCAAAATGAACTGGCCTTATGCCTTGCTTTCGGTGCTGATAATGGGAGCTATCTACCTGATGGTAACAAAATACCGCTCAACTAAAGAGGGACTGGGCAAACTGTTCAAGGGTGTTGTCTTCCAGTTGAGCCGGCAGATACAGATATTCGTACAGCGTGCCAACAAAGAAGAACAGGAATATAACTGGCGCCCGTTCGTAATCTGCGTTTCGGAAGATTCATTCAAACGTCAGTCGGCTTTTGATCTGTTACGATGGATATCACACAAGCACGGTTTCGGTACGTACATCCATTTCATTAAAGGTTACCTTAACAGGGAAACATACAAAGAGTCGCAGGAGGTTCTTCAGCGGTTGATAAAAATAGCTGAAGGCAGTGACAGCCGTGTCTATCTTGACACTATAATCAGTCCTTCATACACTTCGGCAATCGCCCAGGTAATTCAGCTTTCGGGGATATCAGGAAAAGGGAATAATCTGATCCTGTTTGAATTTTCAAGGACCCAGCCTGAAACGCTGAAATATGCAATGGACAACTATTCGCTGTTTGAAGCAACAGGTTTCGATGTCTGCATTCTGAATACAGGAGAAAAAGGATTCGGATTCCATCTTGAGATTCATGTATGGATAACATCAGCAGATTTCAGGAATGCCAACCTGATGATCCTCATGGCATACATCATTTCCGGCCATCCTGACTGGAAAAAAGGAGTGATAAAGATATTTGCCATGTTCCCGCAGGAGCAGATAGACCGGCAGCGTGAAAAACTGATAAATCTGATTAAAACAGGAAGGTTGCCAATATCTCCGGGTAACATAACCTTCATCCCGTCGCCAAAAGATGTTTCAGCCAAGGATGCCATTATGGATAAAAGCCGTGATGCAGACCTTACGATCGTTGGTTTCTCACCTCAAAAGATAAAAGATAATATGAATGAAATTGTGGATTACGGAGAAATGGGTAATATTCTTTTTGTCAATACTTATCAGAAAAAGAAGATCGAATAGCTAATGTCGTTCAAGTATAAATACGAGCACGATCTCGACACTCCCGAAAGGACTTTAGAACATAAACAGGTCATCAGTGCCAAATATTTTCTGCGTGAACTTTATATGGAATGGTATGGAGTGTTCCTGCAGGAAATGAAAAAGAATCCTCAGGGAAAATTTTTAGAGTTAGGCTCAGGCGGAGGTTTCTTTAAAGAGATAGAACCAAAGATAATTTCTTCCGACATACTGCCTTTGCCGGATAACGACATGACTTTTTCGGCACTTGAGATGCCTATTGAGGACAACTCTCTTGACGGCATTTTCATGATCGACACTTTTCATCACATCCCGGATAGTGAACAATTCCTTCAAGAAGCTTTGAGAACCCTCAAAGACAAAGGAACAATGATAATGACCGAACCTGCAAACAGCAAATGGGGACGTCTGATCTATAAAAACCTACACCATGAGCCCTTCAATCCCGACGGCGGCTGGAGCTTCCCTCAGGAAGGCCCTTTATCGGGTGCAAACGGAGCTTTGCCGTGGATAATTTTTGAAAGAGACCGGACAAAATTCGAAACACTCTTTCCCGAATTAAACATCCGTGAAATAAAATACCACACCCCTTTACGATACCTTGTCAGCGGAGGTTTAAGTTTCAGGCAACCTGTTCCTGACTTTACCTATCCGTTTTTTAAAGTACTTGACAATTTCCTGTGTAAAATGACAAAAGAGTTCTCAATGTTTGTTACAATTAAAATCGAAGTCAACAAATAAGAATGAATTAACTATTTAAAACAAAACATTACATTTGTAAAAAGGTAAGCTATTGAAATTGAATTCCCGTGAGCAAAAAAAACAAAATACAGCAAAAACAGGATTATTTTTCCAGAATAAATTCCTACCTCGAAAAGAACATGACAGTTCTGACCTGGGTTGTTTATCTACTTAGTATTGTAATAAGTCTTTTACTTTTCAACCTGCGAATTAGTGAGGGCGGGGATGACAGTTCATACATAATCAGGGCTTACAACCTTTTGAAAGAAGGCACCTACCCCTCGTTCCAGGGGCCTCTTTACCCTATGTTCCTCGCTGTTGTCATAGGTTTTTTCGGCA
>Ga0256913_10000141_pt1 | contig 33495 bp, 25 predicted proteins | sample Axial_MatmetaG_FD_185970 | JGI IMG/M metagenome (GOLD analysis project Ga0256913, IMG submission 185970) | Deep-sea worm associated microbial mat communities from Axial Seamount, Juan de Fuca Ridge, Pacific Ocean - Axial_Mat | ecosystem: Environmental > Aquatic > Marine > Oceanic > Microbial... | reverse complement strand
ATGACACGCATTGCAGGGGTAGATTTTGTCCTCGGGGAACAGGAGGCTTAGGAATGTATTATGATGAAGACAGACTCAAAACTCCTTTGATAAGAGAGGAAAAAGATGGGAAACAAACTTTCAGGGAAGCTTCTTGGGAGGAAGCTTTGACTCTTATTGCCGATAAAATGTCAGAGATTAAATCCAAATATGGACCGGAAAGTTTTGCATTGATAAAACACGGTACTCCGGGAAAACATTTTGAACATCTTTTCAGAGCTTATGGTTCGGATACTATTGCCGAACCTGCTTATGCCCAGTGTCGTGGTCCTCGTGCTGAAGGTTTTAAACTTACTTTTGGAGAAACAGTGGGCTCTCCGGAAGCTACTGATATCAGGGATACGGAATGCCTTGTTTTGATAGGTTCTCATATCGGAGAAAATATGCACAATTCCCAAGTTCAGGAATTGTCCGATGCAATTGATAAAGGTATATCAATTATATGTGTAGATCCGAGATTATCGACAGTAGCCAATAAATCCAAATTTTGGTTGCCGATAAGGCCTTCCACTGATATGGCTTTATTATTATCATGGATACATGTTTTGATATATGAAGAGCTTTATGATAAAAAATATGTAGATAAATATTGTGAAGGATTTGAAGAATTAAAAGAGCATGTCCGGTCATTTACTCCTGAATGGGCGTATAATATAACCGATATAAAACCAAAAATGATCAGGGATTCTGCCAGGGAAATGGCAAAAGCATCTCCGTCGGTTATCATACATCCCGGACGTCATGTAGTTTGGTATGGTGATGACACACAGAGAACAAGGGCTATCGCTATTTTGAACGCACTTTTGGGGTCATGGGGTAGGAGAGGAGGATTTTATTTTAAAGAGAAGAAGAAGGTGCCAAAATATCCTCATCCGGCATATCCGGAATCAAAGTGGAACTGGAAAGATTTGAATGATAAATACCCGTTTGCTCATTCAGGTATTACTACGGAACTAATAAGAGCTTCGGTTCCCGAAGAGGATACTACATATAAAGTAAAAGCCTGGATGGTCGCAGGAACTAATCTAACCCAATCTGTTCCAAACAAAGATTTGACTTTGCGAGCAATTGAAAATCTTGAATTTTTAGTTGTAGTGGATTTGCTTCCGATGGAAATCACCGGATATGCCGATGTTATTTTACCTGAATGCTCCTATCTGGAAAGATATGACCCTATCAGATCGTCAACATTCCGGACACCTTCGATTGCTTTAAGAATGCCGGCTGTAAAACCTAAATACAAATCAAAACCTGCTTGGTGGATGGCAAAACAGCTGGGCGAAAAATTAAATCTCCATGAATATTTCGATTATAATGATTATGCAGAAGTATTGGACTGGCAGTTGAAGCAAATAGGTTCTTCATTAGACGAAATGAAAAAAATAGGAGTTATGAATTTTGAAAGAAGTTCACGCCCATTATATTTGCAGAAAGATGAGGATTATCGATTTAAAACTTTATCGGGTAAAATAGAGCTATATTCTCAAAAATTAAAAAATAAAGGGTTTGATCCCATACCTGTTTATACTTCCCATTCCAGACCTCCAAAAAATTATTATAGATTGATATATGGCAGAGCACCAATGCATACATTTAGTAAAACCGTTAATAATCCGTATCTGAGTGATCTGAGAGATGAGAACAATATATGGATAAATCCGCGTATAGCAAAAATATGGAATCTGAAAAAAGGACAGAAAATCTGGATAAAAAACCAGGACGGTGTTATATCCAAGTTTCCCGTGAAGGTACGATTGACAGAGCGGATCAGATGGGATTCAATATATATGGTTCATGGATTTGGTCATGATAATAAAAATTTGAGTCGTGCATATGGTAAAGGTGCCAGTGATTCGGATATGATTACAAATATTCAAACGGATCCTTTGATGGGAGGTACCGGACTGAGAGGGAATTTTGTAACAATTTTATTAGATAACCCACATAAAAATGCAGAATAATGAGATATGTAATGGTGATAGATACACTTAAATGTGTCGGTTGCAGCGATTGTGTTGTAGCTTGTCAGACAGAAAATGATGTTCCGTTTGGTTATTGTAGGGATTGGGTGACGGAAACTGTTAATGGAACCTATCCGATAGTGGAAATGGAATTGAGATCCGAACGATGCAACCATTGTGAAAACCCTCCTTGCGTACGGACTTGTCCGACTGGAGCAAGCCATGTTGTCGAAGGTGGAATTGTAATGGTTACGGGGCATGAATGCATTGGATGTGGAGCATGTATAGAATCCTGTCCTTATGATGCGAGGTTTCAACATCCGGAAGAAGGGTATGTAGATAAATGTACTTTTTGTTTTCACAGAGTAGAAAAAGGTCTTAAGCCTGCATGCGTTTCAGTATGCCCGACCAGATGTATGTACTTTGGTGATATTCAGGATCCAAACAGTGAGGTGTCAAGATTGTTGGCACAGAGAAAATATAAAGTTTTGGCACCTGAAGCCGGAACCAAACCACAAGTATATTATTTGATATAATAAAATATAGAAACAAATGAAAGAAGAATTATTTATAAGTGGAAGACATTTAAATAAAATTGATCCTCATCTTGAAATTTGGGAATTTCCTATTTCACTTTACCTTTTTCTAGGAGGATTAGCAGCAGGAATACTTATATTTTCATCTATAGTTGTATTACTGGATAAAGAGGATAGATTCCCTTCAGCAGCCAGATGGTCTCCTATTTTAGTGCCTGTGTCAATTATTGTCGGATTGGTAGCTTTGATATTTGACCTGAGCCATAAATTGTATGTATGGCAGCTTTATACTACTATCAGAATTGAGTCTCCCATGTCTTGGGGCGCTTGGGTTTTATTGGTGATTACCCCCTTGTCCTTTTTATGGGTTTTCAGTTATATCAGGGACTTATTCCCGAGATTGGATTGGAAATTACCTGTTTTGTTTAAGTTTGAAAAATTTATTAAGGAACATAAAAAGTTTTTGGCAATGCTTTTGATTCCGCTATGTATTATTCTTGGGGTATATACTGGAATATTATTGTCGGCATTTAACTCCAGACCTTTGTGGAATAATGCCATATTAGGACCTCTGTTTTTAACTTCGGGATTATCTACCGGAGCTGCCGCGATAATACTATTTTCCAAATCGGAATATGAAAAGCATTTATTTAGTAAAATAGATGTTGTGCTTATTATTATTGAGATAGGTTTGATAATCCACATGGTTATGGGGTATTATGCAGGTAGTGAAGCTCATATCAATGCTATTGGTATTTTGATGAACGGAGATTTTAGCTTCATATTCTTTGTGATATTGATGGGATTGGGATTAATAGTACCCCTGCTTTTGGAGGTATTCGAACTTTTAGGATTTAAAATGTCGGTTATCATTCCAGCTATTTTAGTGCTTATTGGCGGACTTGTTTTTAGGATATTAATGGTCGATGCCGGACAGCTAACCAGAATTCTTTATTGAAAATATTTTTAATAATACAATAATATTTGAACGATGCAAAAGAAATATGTTTTATTGACAATGCTGATATTCTTTATGTTTTTTATTGTCGCGATAGTGGCAGAAAGAAATAATTGCGATAGTAGTATCAGTTCAACTCTGGGGTTTAAATCCCCAAATTGTAGTAGATTTACTCCTGAAAAATTATTGATTGAAGCACTGCGAACCGATCGATATATCAGTCTGGATGAATTGGCTGAAAAAGTGATTAGTGAAGATCCTACATATATTTTGGTAGATATCCGGGACAAAAAACAATTTGAGTCGTATTGCTTGCCTGGCTCTATTAATATTCCTTTTGAAAAATTGCTTGACAATGAATATTCCGACTTTAAATCAGAAGCATATATTAAAGTACTTTATTCAAATAGTACCTTGCTTTCTGACCGGGCATGGATACTATTGAGGAGGAAAGGATGCAAAAGTATAAAAGTATTGGATGGTGGTTTAAATGAATTTTTCACTACTTTAATGGATCCGCCTAAACCCTTGGAAACAGATCCTGAAAAAGAATTTGAAAAGTATAGATTTAGAAAAGCAGCTGCTGTTTATTTCGGAATGCCCAATCCTTATGAATTTATTCCTGAATATAAGCAAGCTGCCGGAAATAAATATCAGAAAAATATTCCGTTTTCAGCTTCATCCAAAGTGAAAAGAAAAGTAAAACCTGCACCTAAACAAATTGTAGAACCTGAACTTGAAGAGGAAGAAGATGAAGGCTGTTAAATTCTAAATATTAGTAAAATAGAAAAATATTGATAAAAATGAAAAATCCAAATAAAATATTTAATCTGATTGTTGCAGCTTTATTTGTTGTATTTTTTGCGATAATAACATTTTTGATATTAAAACCAAAGGAACAGTACTCATTTGCAATAACTCCTGAAGAAACATTGAAATTGTCTGTTTCCAATAATAATTTTATTTCACCAGTGCAATTGGCAAAAAAAATCGTTTCCAGAGACTCTGCTATTGTACTTGTTGATATAAGGAATCAATTTGACTATATCAATGCTCATCTTCCTGAATCAATTAATATCTATAAAGCTGATATCTTGGAAGAAAAGAATTACAAATTGTTTGAAAAAATTAAAAAAGAAAACAAAATTATCGTTTTGTATGGTAATAATGCGGTAGAAGCCAATGTCCCGTTTATGATATTGAGGCAGGTAGGAATTGATAATGTAAAAGTTTTAAATGGTGGTTTCCCTGATTTCAAAGATATGAAAACAGATGAAATAGCACAGCTGGGAGATCTGGCTATTGGAATAGACAAACCTGCTTTGGTATTCTTTAGTTTGATAAAAAGTGAAAATGAAAAAGATATTAAAAGGAAAAAATTGGAAAAGCAAAAGAAAATTAATAAAGTCAGAACTCAAAAACCAAAAAAAACAATAAAAGTAAAGAAACATAAAATAAATATTCCGGAACCGGAAGAAGAGGATGAAGGATGTTGAGAAAAAGATATCGGGAGATAATGAAAATTTTGTATTTCAAAATATGAATTATTATAAAGTGAAAAAAATTATTTTTTTCATTGGAATATTCGGTTTACTTGTTTCCTGTCAATCAAATAATAAAACTAAATCGGTAATTGACAATGCAAATCAAGAATCTTGTCTAATTTGTCATTCCCGTATGACCGGTTTTTCAAAATCCCATAACCCACGTATTATTGGATGCTCTTCTTGTCACCTTGGTGATGTTCATTCGGATGATAAAGTTACTTCACATAAAAACATGATCAAAGTACCTGGTAACCTTTCAAATGCTAGTAAAACTTGCGGTACGACATCTTGTCATAAAGGAGAATTATCCAGAATCAACAATTCATTAATGAGTACAAATAGCGGAATAGTGAGTATTGATAAATTTGCTTTTGGAGAAGTAAGTCATACCGATACGTTTTTTAATATTAAAAATATAAATGGCTCTGCTGCAGATAAACATCTAAAAAATCTTTGTTTTAAGTGCCATCTTGGTTATGAAAAAAAACATTATTCTCCTGTTTCTCAATTATCAAGGGGCGGTGGTTGTCTTGCTTGTCATTTGGATTATAATTCTGTTGATATTCCGGATATTAATGATAATATACATCCGTCTTTGAATCTGCAGGTCGATGATAGCAAATGCTTCGGTTGCCATTCGAGGTCAGGACGTATTTCTTTAAATTATGAGGGGTGGTCCGAAACTCTGATCCATGAAAATATAGTGAAAAACAATAAAGGATATAGAATCCTGGATGATAAAAGAGTACTTGCTAAAAATACAGAAGATATTCATTACAAGGCAGGTATGGCCTGTATAGACTGCCATTTATCTCAGGAAATAATGGGAGATGGTCGTAAATATATACATGAAAGTCAGGCTCTTAAAGTACAATGTATTGATTGTCATCCGAAAAAGAATTTTAAAAGTATTGCCTTGCAAGATTTTGATTCGATTTCTGTTATGGATTATGCTTTGAGAAGTTATAATAATTCTGAAAGTAAATTTATTGCAACGGCAATAGATAGAATTCCGATGGTAAATACTATAATAGTAGATTCGCTCAAAGCATATCTCAAAGGAAAATTGAATAAAAAGAAATATATTTTAAATAATATTAGTGACAAATGCAACCGCGATAAAGTACACAAAAATCTTAGTTGCTCAATGTGCCATACTTCTTGGGCACCGACTTGTATCGGATGTCATACCGATTATGATCCCGAAATTGAACTGCAAGGAGGTCACAAAGGCAAGTGGTATGAGTTGGTTGATGATTTTGGAGCATCAAAACCAGTTATGGGAATGGAAAAAAATGATTCCGGATATATAATAAAACCTGCAATACCCGGTATGATAATGACATTGGATAAATCGAAATTTGCAGGAAAAAAAATTGGTTGGAATAAAAAGTTTTGGAGATTATTTGCTCCGGTTTCAGCACATACTGTTTCATCATCGCGTAGCTGTGAATCTTGTCACCTTAATCCTCAAGCACTTGGTTATGGTAGTGGAAAATTGGAACTGATCCGGTCAGAAGGAGCATTTAAATGGCAATTTGAATCTGAGTATGAAAATAATAAATATGATAATTTGCCTCAGAATTCTTGGATAGGATTTTTGGAAGATATTGATAGTTCTTTGGTTTACTCGGCTCATAAAGATTTCTTTCCTTTAAATTTGGATATCCAAAAGAGAGTTCTTAATACCGGAGCATGTCTTCAATGTCATAAATCTAAAGACTTTAAAAATAGATTGCTAAAAGGGGAATACCATGCAATGATAAAAAATAAAGACAAGAAGTGTCAAATGCCATTTTGAATTTTCAATATCACAAGAACTAGGTTTGCCTAATTATTTGATAACAATTTTGTATGCTGTAACAAACAGAATATTGACAGTTGAAAAAATACTATCCATATTCGCTTATTCTCTCAAGCATTTCGGGTTTTATAATTTTAAAATCTTTGCCTTTTAACTCGATTAATTTATCATTTTCAAATTCTTTCAGTATTCGGATAGTGTTTTCCATGGAAAGACCTGCAAATTCAGCTAATTCCTGACGTGATAATGGAATTGTAAACTCAAAACAACCAAAAATATTGTTAGCTAAACACAATATCATGTCAGCAACTTTTCCTCTTGCATTTTTTTCGGTAACACAGAGTAATCTGGAATAAATTCTGGCTGAATTGTGATTAAGGAATTTTATTATTTCATTTGCAAATTCTATGTTTTGAGCTAATATATGCTTAAAAGCTTGTTTGTCATAACATTCAATTTCACATTCTTCCAGAACACTAGCAGAATATAAATAGAGTTTTTTATCATAATACAAACTGGATAAGCCGAGAAAATTATCTGCCATTTTTATGGTTAAAATAATCCTCTTTTGATTTCCTTCGATAAAGAGTTTTGCCAAACCTTTTTTAATGAATAAAATATTGTTTGCAAATGTACCTTGCTTAATGATGAATTCATTCTTTTTATATATAATAGAGGTTTTGTTCCTTTCCAGAATATTCCATTCGGTTTTAGTTAAGTGCCTAAATGCACTTGTGTGACTAATATCTTTTATACAATTTGACATACATTATTTATTCAGATGGTAAAAATATATAAAAATTGGAAATAGTCATAATTTTTATTGATTTAAATCAATATTATAATTGCTTTATAGCATATCGAAACAGTAGATAAAATAAGATTTTTGTGATTATTTTGTGATAAAATATAATTTCAATATTAACCTAAAGAGGTTTTGTTGGCAGAATTAAATTTTATTGTTTTATAAATTAAAAAATCTTATATCATGAAAAAAGTTATTTCTTTATTATTAGTGATGGCATTTGTGCCGATGTTATTGACAACCGGTTGTAAAAAGGAAAAAGTTAAAACAGATTTTGAAATACTTACTGAATATGCTGGATTGAATAACTTGGATCTTAGCAATATTTTGGATGGCTGGGTTATACCTGCAAGTAAATTGAATGTTGATCCAAATGATTTCTCAGTTACAGGTTATTATATAATGGACTTCAGAAAAGCTGGTGATTTTGATAAAGGTCATATAAAAGATGCTCATAATGTCTCGATGGGGAATCTTCTGACTGAAGCAAAAAATGCCGGTGGTACTCCGATTTTATGCGTATGCTATACCGGACAGAAAGCTGCCCGTGCTACAGGTTTGTTGAGGATGTCCGGATATACTGCTAAATCAATGAAATGGGGTATGGCTGGTTGGCATGCTGATTTTGCAGGCAAATGGGATGCTAATGCTACTGATTATGATTCTCCAAATTGGATTACTTCGGGAGATCCTGCAAGTGTAAGCGAATTTTCTACTCCTGATTTTTCAACAGGTAAATCTGAAGCTGCTGATATGTTAGCCGACAGGATAAATAAGGCAATTGCAAATTCGACATGGACTATTTCAAAAACAGATGTTTTGGGAAATCCGGAAAATTATTTTGTGAATAATTTCTGGCCTCCGGAATCATGGAATGAATACGGGCATGTCAAAGGAGCATACAGGATCAGTGATTTGAAATTGGAATCATTAAAAAATCTAAATCCGGACGAAACAATAGTAACATATTGCTATACCGGCCAGACTTCATCGATTGTTACCTCTTGGCTGAATGTTATGGGGTATGATAAAGCTAAAAGTTTGTTGTTTGGTGCTAATGGAATTGTACATTCAAAATTATTGAACGGGTCTTCAGGAAAAGCTCCCGCTAAATCATGGAAAGGTACTGGAAGTTCAAGTACAAATAACCTTGGATATTATGATAAGGATGGAAATCTGCATGGACCTGAATAATTATTGTTGTGAAAAAGTTATTGCAATATCAGGTTGAGCAATCCAAATAGTTAGGACTAATTGCTTATGCTTGATCTGATATTGATGAATATAGTGTTATTATTTTATTTAATTAAAAAGTTGATTATGCAAATTTATAAATATTTAATTACGGTTTTAATCATGATTGTTTTCGTTCAGTTTTCTTTTGCTCAAGGATGTGAAGACCCGGGCGAAGGTGACGGTATCAATATGTTCGGTTATATACAACCGACTTATGAATACAAATTTCTGGGAAAAGATTTTGGATTTACAAAAGATGTAGATGAAAGTGGATTTTATTTTCAAAGAGCCCGATTAGGTGTTTTGGGTAATATACCTTATGATTTTACTTATTACTTTATGATGGAATTTTCGCCGGAAAGAGGCGTTGGTATCAATGATGCTTTTGTGACTTACAATAGATTTGGTCCTTATTTTAAAATCTCATTAGGACTTTTTAAATCCCCTTTTAGTATGGAACAACTTCATGCATGTCATAAACTCTATACTATTCACCGCTCTAAAGTGGTTGATGAATTGGCTGGTCCTATTAGAGATATGGGAATTATGTTTTTAGGAGGAACCGGCGATAAGAAACTTTTTGGATTAAAAACAAAAAATATCATTGGATATCAATTTGCTATTTTGAACGGTGAAGGTAGAAATATTGCTGATGCTGACAATAGAAAATCTTATGTAGGACGCTTAACATTGCATCCTTTTGATTTTATTTCATTAGGTACCAGTTATAGATATAGCAATTATCCTTCAGCTGTTGCCAGCAAAAATGATGATGATTATGGAACAAGAACAGGATTTGATATAAAATTGGAATACAGTAATTTTATTGCAACTGCTGAATATATAAAAGGAAAAGATGTCGGTTCATATACGACGGGAGGAGGTTGTTCCGGTGAACCATTGGAAATTCATGAAGGCTCGGTAAATAGATCGGGTTACTATGCTATGTTGCTTTACAAAACTCCTTGGAACTTTGAACCTGTTGTCAAGTATGAAACTTATGATCCGAATCTCGATAATGATAATGATATCCAAAATACCGTGATTGTAGGTTTTAACTATTTCTTTAACGAATGGACAAGATTACAGGTGAATTACCATTATAATGCAGAAGAAACCGGACAAGTCGAACATCCTAATGATATGTTGCTGATACAAGTTCAGGCAATTATTAAATAATAAATCTAAACTATTAGAACTATGAAAATTAAATATATTTTTACTACCATTGTTGTGTTTACTATCCTGGTTGTCAATCTTGCTGCTCAGGGGGATATTATTACGGCAAAACAATTTAAAAAACTTAATAAAAATATAGAGAACCTGATTGTTATTGATGCCAGTAAGACCAAGCTTTATAAGAAAGCTCATTTGAAAAATGCGATAAGTGTTCCATATAAGATATTGAATGTAAAGAAAGGAGAAGGTGGAGTTAGCGGTTTGTTAAAATCACCTGATGAATTAGCTAAAATATTAGGAGAAAAAGGAGTCTCTAATGATGATTTTGTCGTTGTTTATGATGAAGGATCTCAAAAGTATTCTTCCAGAGTTTACTGGGTATTGAAATATCTTGGTGTTAAAGATGTAAAAATCTTACATAAAGATAATACAAGTTGGAGAAAAGCGCGTTTACCTTTGACATCTGCTCCGGCAAAAACCAAAGTTAAAACTTTTGAACCGATGGTTGACAACAGCGTTTTGGCTACTGTAGGTTTTATAGAATCAAATTTAGGTAAAGATGATTTTGTTTTAATTGATGCAAGAGGTGCCAAAGAGTATTCTGGTATTATGGATGAAAAGAAAAACAAGTATAGTAAAGGGCATCTTCCCGGAGCTATTCATATATCATTCAAAGATGTATTGAATGAAGATAAATCATTCAAATCTGTTGAAGATATGAAAAAAATTGCTGATGCAAATGGTTTCACTGCTGATAAGACATTTGTTGTGTACTGTAAAACAGGAGTCAAAGCATCTGTTGTTTTTGTAGCTTTGAAAAATGTACTTGATTATTCTGATATCAGACTTTATGACGGGGCTTATCTGGAATGGGAACATATAGGTAAACCGATAGAAAAATAGTGTAAAATCGGTATCTGTCAGAAAACACCGTATTTATTTTAAGAGGTGTTTTTTATAGCTGCCAAATATAGTTTTTGTTAGTAGCAAGCTGCTTGTATTCAAATATAGGCAGCTTTTTTTGTTACCTTATCAGATTCTACCAGACCATCTCTTAATTTTATAACTCTTTGGGCATACTCTGCAATATCTGGTTCGTGAGTAACCACAATTACCGTATTTCCGGCATTATGAATTTCTTCAAAAATCCCCATAATCTCGATAGAAGTTTTAGTATCAAGATTTCCGGTTGGTTCATCAGCCAATATTATGGCAGGATTGTTGACAATGGCCCTTGCAATTGCTACTCTTTGTCGTTGGCCACCGGACAATTCATTTGGGTTGTGATCCATTCTATCTTCCAGTCCTACAATTGTTAAAGCTTTTTCTGACATTTCTATTCGCTTTGATTTATTGTAGCCCGCATATATCAATGGTAAAGCAACATTTTCCAAGGCCGACATTCTAGGTAACAGATTGAATGTCTGAAAAACAAAACCGATTTTTTTATTTCTGATGTGAGCTAACTCATCTTCTGTCATTTGGCTTACATTTTCGCCTTTCAGATAATACTCCCCGGAAGTAGGAGTGTCAAGACAACCCAGAATATTCATCAAAGTTGATTTTCCTGATCCGGATGGCCCCATAAGTGCGACATATTCATTTGTTTTGATAGTCGTTGTGATATCTCTTAATGCATAGACTTTTTCAAGTCCCATTTGGTATATTTTCTGAATATGCTTTAAATCTATTACAGGAATATTGTTATTCATAAATCGATATTTTATACAAAAATATATTATATTATTTTTAAATTCTTTTTTATTAGATTAATATTGCCAAATGGTAGATGAATGATAGAAAATAATAAAACGAATTAAGTTTTATAATGATAAAAGTATTTATTTATTGAGATAAATAAAATATTTACCTATTGCCAAGTGATAAAAAATAATACAAGGAGAAATATAAAAGAGCATTTATACTTTTCTTGAATCATAAAAAAATGGTACTTTTTTAAAAACACTAATTAGTAAGGTATTTCGTTCAGAAATATAATGAAATATTTGTTTAAATATATTTTGCTTTTGCTTTTGTTGCTGTATTGCAGTTCTTTGTTTTCTCAAAAAACAAAAAGCATTATTATTGTTGATACTTTAGCTAAACCGGTGAAAATATTTTCATTTGAAATTGTAGACTCAGTCAAAATTGACAAAAAGATCAAATTTATTGTTGATAGTTTGAATAATTCTGGATACTTATCACCCCAAATTATAGAAGATTTTAATGATTCAACAGTTGCTGTCATTTCCGGAGTACAATATAAATGGGCGAAAATAGATTTCAGTAAAGACGATGAAGAATTATTATCACTGGTTAATTATGATATTTCAAACTTGGAAAATAAATATATTTCCCCAAAAGAAATATCGTTTCTTTCGGAAAAAATATTGTTTTTTTTGGAAAATTCAGGATATCCTTTTTCCGATGTTAAAATGGATAGTATCGTTTTTGAAAATACTGATTCCATATCGGCAAAGTTAGTTGTACGGAAAAACAAAAAGATATATTTTGATTCGATAAATGTTGTATCCGGCATTGATTTATCTTCAAAATATTTGGAAAATTATCTTGAAATAAAAAAAGGAGATGTTTTCGATAAAAGAATGGTAGAAAAAGCTGCTAAAAAACTTGATAATCTGCCTTTTGTGACTTTGAGCAATCCTCCAACCGTCTCTTTTTTCGGTTCAGGTGCAACCTTGAATCTGAATTTGAAAGAAAAAAAAGTCAATAGATTTGATTTTTTGCTAGGACTTATTCCCGATAATACCGGAGTGAGAAAATACAAATTGACAGGAGAGATAACTGCAGAATTCCTGAATAAGTTGGGCAGTGGTGAAAAAATCTATTTCAATTATAAAAATATGGCGCAGGGTAGACAAAATCTAATTCTGAATCTCAATTATCCTTTTATTTTGGATATGCCTTATGGACTGGATTCTAAATTCAATATTTTTATAAATGAAGATCAATATCGTGATGTAAATTTGAACTTAGGGGTTCAATATCTTTTCAAGGGAGTAAATTATGTAAAGACATACTGGAAACTTTTTTCTTCTCGATTGCTCACTGTTGATAGTGCTTCTATTTTATCATTGGGGCGTTTACCCGACAAACTCGATATAGTATCCAATAGTGTTGGAATGCAGCTTGGATATAAAGATCTTGATTATTTTTTTAATCCGGGCAAAGGTATTGAAATAGTGATCGATGCAAATGCAGGACAAAGGAAAATTATAAAAAATCTTCAAATTATTAATTTATTAAATCAAAATATTGATTTCAGCAATAGTTATGACTCATTAAAAATAGTAAGTTATGTATTTAATATTGCGGAAAATATCTCATTTTATTATCCTTTGAATTCAAAGATAGTATTAAAAATAGCTAATAAAAGTGCCTGGAAAAAATCAGCAAACAGGTTATATCAAAATGAATTGTTTAGGTTGGGGGGAAATAAATTATTGCGGGGATTTGATGAAGAAAGTATCCCGGCTTCGATATATTCTGTTTCCACTGCTGAGATACGTTTGCTTATAGATCGAAATTCCTTTTTATTTGCCTTTATGGATTATGCTTATATTTACAATCCGTTTTCTACCGCTTCCGTAAAGGACACTCCTTTCGGAACAGGTGTTGGTGTCAATTTTGATACAAAAGGAGGAATATTGAGCATAGCTGCTGCTGTAGGTAAACAATACGAAAATCCTCTTGATTTCAAAAACATCAAAATACATATAGGTTATGTAAGTTTGTTTTGAAATAATTCTTTGTTACGACTTCAGTTTAAGATTAATTTTTTTTGAAGGCTTATTTTTTTCTATTTGTTTTCCTGTTATTGTATTGAAATACGTAATTTGATTAATAACAAAACATTTTCCTATCTTAACTTAAAGTCATATTTACCGGTAAGATATCCTTTATTGTAAATTTCTAGTTTATACGGTCCTTTGGTAAGAGGAATATCCTTGTTCCAAATCAGACATTTGTTTTCTTTTTGTCCGGTATAATTGATAATATATTTCTTTGTGTATTTCAATGGCGAATTATCGCTGGATTTGGATATCATCCCCGAACCTGTATTTTCATCGTACAATGTATTACCGTCCGGCCCTATCAATCGTACATGAAATATTTCATCACCAGGATCAGCGATCTCATTTTCCATTATATCAAAACAAATTTTCAATAATTCAATATTTTTAGCTTTTCTTTTTCTGGAATATTTACCACTCTTTTTTATTGAATATCCCTTCACTACAATATTATCCAGAGGTATTACAGATGCTTTATTTGCTTTGGTAAACAATTTTTGTTTATCTTTTTCAAGTTTTTGTTTTACAAGTGCCAAAGAGTCTTTTTCATGTTGAATCTGTGCTTTTTCACTTTCGGTTAAATTCAGTTTGCTAAATAATTCACTTTTATCTTTTTGCAGTCTTTGATTGGCTGAAGTAAGCACTTGGTTTTGTTCCTTTAGATCATTTATTTCTTGCACATATTCAAGAGCTTGAGCTTTGAGATTTTCAATTTCCGCTTTAGCTTTATCAAGTTTTCTTGTTTTCCAGATCAAAGTACTTATCTTGTCTTTTTGAGCTTTCAACTCCGTTTTTTGCGCTTCTATCAATGAATTTAGTTCCTGATTATCTCCTTTAAGATCATCCAAACTGTTTATTGCCAATTCATAATCTTTTTCAAGTTTTGCCTGTGTTTGACTAAGATTATTCAGTTCTTCATCATATTTTGCAATTTCATTTTTAAGCTTATTGTTTTCTACCCATAAATAACCTGTTGTACCTAAAAGTAATATTATGGCAATAATAGCCATAGCAATTACATTATTTGTTGATTTCTTTGAAGCCATAATGAAAAATAGTTTTTTTATACAATAATATTTTAATGTCTGTTTAAATACAGACACTTAATTAGATGGGATTATATTGTAATTTGCTACAAATATATGATTTTTTTTGTTAAAAAATGCAAAATCATAAGAAAACAGAATAAAATTCTAATTTTTTACTTTGTTTGAAATTGCTAAGTAAGGGGTCATCTTTTAATTAAAAAATATGCTATTTTGACTCGCCTTTGTTTTTCATATCCCTGTTTACAGCTATGCTTGCATTCAATTCATATCCGATGATTAGAGCCATCGAATTGATCTGAATCCATATCATTGTTATGATTATGGCTCCCAGTGATCCGTAAACTTTATTGTAATTGCTAAAGTTATTTACATAATATGAAAAACCAACCGAACTTACTATTGCCAAAAAAGTTGCTAATGCAGCTCCCGGGCTGATAAATTTGATTTTTCTTCTCATAGCAGGTCCGTAACGGTACAATAATGAAATTATGGAATAAAGTAATACGATCACTAATATCCACCTTAGGGAATCAATGGTGATACGGTAAAATTCATTTAAATTCAATTTGTCAAAAAGATATTCAAGCCAGATATTTCCCATAATCACTAATCCTGAAGATAAAAATAATAATAAAAACAGTAAAAAAGTAATTTCAAATGCTCTTAGCTTGTGTTCGAAATAATTTCTTCGTTTATATGTTTCCTTGTATGATTTACTAAAACTCGCCAGCATGGAAGATACTCCGTTGGAAGTAAAATAAAGCATTAGGAACAAGGAGACCAACTGAGAACTGACATGCGTCTTTTTTCCAAGACTATCCATTATTCCGAATATGTAATTTTCAGCTTGTACAGGTAACAATCCAGTCAATGATGATTTCCATACTTCTACATAATGATCGGTAAAAGGAAGGTATGGTAAAAAAGTCAATAGAAAAATTATTCCCGGGAAGATTGCAATAAAAAAACTAAATGACATCGCTTTAGACCTTATCATTATATCCTCTTTCATGGATTCTTTATAAGCAAAAAAAAGAGTGTCATATACAGGAATTCCGTCAAATCCGGGCAAAGTTGTTTTTTTTGCCCAAATATTGATTTTTCTGATTATGGGCAATTCTAAAAATTCATACCATTTCTTTTCAAAAAAATTACTCAAAATATTGTTTTAAATTATTTGTCAAAATAGCTGGGGCTGAAACCCTTTTTCCTGATTCCATATCCACAAAAAACAATTTCACAATCCCTTTATTTATTAATTTATCTTGTTCATTATATATAAAATGGTGAAAAGTTATCATTTTGCTTGGCATCTCTTTGATCTGAGTCTCAATGGTTAATAACTCATCATAATAAGCAGGGACGATGTATCTTGCTTCCATATTGACTACAGGAAGCATTATGCCCATTTGTGTTTCGAAATCATTGTATGAAAACCCCAGTGATCTGATAGTCTCAACCCTGCCGATTTCATAATATTTGGCATAATTGCCATAATATGAATATCCCATTTGATCTGTTTCTGCATAGCGTACCCTGATCTGATATCTGAATGAATACATAATTAATTTCTTTTAATTGGACAAGTCATACAATGTGAACCACCTCTTCCTCTTGATAATTCGGTGGAAGGTAAAGTGATGATTGAATTTTTTATATCTCCTGGTTTAATTTTATTTTTTTTAATATTTTCAAGCAAATTTTCTGCATGCAATATCGTATAGCCTGTTTCCTCAAGTGCTTCTTCAGTTTTTAGATTTCTATCATAAGTTAAAGCTACTCCGGGTTTTAATGTTACTAAATTGCACCCATCTGTCCATTGTTCCCTTTCCTGATATGGATAAATTCCTTTACCACCGAAAATAAACCTGGTTTCCGGATCTATTTCTTCAAGGAATAGGTCTTTGACCGATGGATATTTTTTTATCTCTCCCGATTTATTATAAACCTTGACCAATGAACCGATTCCGTCATAAATAATAGGTTTGTAAACAACCCAGTCATGCGTGTTTATTTGTGTAAAAATAGTATCCAGATGCATGAAATTTCTCTCGTGTGGAATCTCTATTTCCACTACATTGCTGATAATGTCCCTTTCGAAAAGATAGTTTTTTAGCAGGTTGATCGCATGGTTGGAAGTTCTTTCACTATGTCCGATAAATAAATAATCTTCATTTACAATCATTACATCTCCTCCTTCCATCGAAACGGATTTTCCTCTTCTTGAAGGAGGGAAAAGGTCTACATTATTTAAGTCGATAACTTTTTTATTTTTTCGGGATTCCAAGAATATTGGATGAGAATTAAGAATAAATCTTGCTAATAGATTTTCTCTATGCCTTGCTTCTCTTGCCGCTTTTGTAATCAAGATATGATCTTTTATCACAACGGCTATATCCCTTGTGAAAATAAAATTAGGAATAGCATCAAAAAGGTATGCATCATCTTTTTCACAATATCCTGTAATCAATAAATCTGTCAATTCTTCTGAATCCAGTTCCATCATTGTATTTTTTGCTTTCGAAGGAAGTTCTTCGAATCGCACGATATTATCGATTATATTTTCTTTTACCACATGAGAATAATCCAATGCTTGTTCAAGCAAAGTTTCTATCTCAAGAACATTTTTTTCTCCTGCAAAAAACTTCAAAACATCAGTAAAAACATCGTGTTCCTTTTGCATCAAAGGAAGATGAATAATGTCATCAAAAAGCAATTCTTCAGCTTTGTGCGGTGAAATTCTGGATAGACCATTATCAGGTCTGTGAACGATAACTTTTTCTAATTTTCCTATTTCCGAAAAAACTTTTGGCTCCATCAAAATTTGTTTTATGACTTGCAAAGATAAGAAACTTATTATATTTGCATAAATTTTTGATATGAAGCGGAAATATTATGCAGCTATTGATATAGGCACCAATGCAGGCAGAATGCTTATAGGCTATGTAGTAAATGAAAATGGCCACAAAATAGTAAAACAAGTACAACTCGTTCGTGTACCATTGAGATTGGGAGAAGATGTTTTTGATACGGGTTTTATAAGTGAAGAAAAACTGAAAAGATTTATTTTAACCTTGAAAGCATTCAGATTTTTAGCAAAAGCGTATCATATAGATAAAATAATGGTTTGTGCCACTTCTGCAATGAGAGAGGCGGTCAATAGTCAATATGTTATTTCCAGAATATATGAAAAGACAAAAATCAATCTGGAAGTGATTGATGGGAAAAGGGAGGCGGAACTGATTTTTAAATCCTTCAATATAGCCGGGTTTATGGATCAAAAGCCATTTCTCTTTATCGATGTGGGAGGTGGTAGTACGGAACTAACGGTATTTTCAAATGGTAAAAAACAAAATTCAAGATCTTTCAAAATAGGAACATTGAGGATGTTGAAGAATAAAATAAAAGATAATATCTGGGATGAAATAGGAGACTGGATTAAAGAAAATGTCATAAAATGCAATGATATGGCAGCTATTGGAACAGGAGGAAATATCAATAAAATATCCCAAATAGCAAGGAAAAGATACCTTGAACCTGTTACGCTAAAAGAAATCCAAGATGTACACAAATATTTGAAATCATTTTCATTGCAGGAAAGAGTTGATGAATTACGCATGAAACCCGATAGAGCGGATGTAATAGTTCCTGCTGCTGAAATATATATAGAAATAATGAGATTATCAGGTATTGCTGAGATATATGTGCCTAAAATGGGCTTAACAGATGGAATGATTTTAGAACAAAACGAAATCCAACAAAAATAAAGATTATGATCGTATTTAAAACAATCTTAGCCTCCATAAGACTTGCTATTTTTACAATTGCACTGATAATAACATATCCATTGTTTGTGCTGAGTATTAAGACAATAATAAAATACAATATAAAAACCGGATTTAAATTCAGAAGATATTTTTTGAAATTTATAAATCCTGTTTTAGGTATTAGAGATAAAATAGAAGGTGTTCCTCCGGTACAACCGGCAATCTATGTATCAAACCACAGAGGTGTTCTGGATTTTTTTGTTACACTCAAATATTTGAATGCATATATACTTTCTAAAGCTGAAGTACGGGATATTCCTGTTTTGGGTAAAGCTAGTGAATTAACAGGTATTTTTTTTGTAGACAGGGAAGATAAAAACAGTAGAAAAAAAACCAGAAAAGCTATAAAAGATATTATTGATTCCGGTGAAAATGTGCTAATCTTTGTTGAGGGAACAACAAATGTCAATAAATTAACTGCGGAATTCAAAATAGGTACTTTTGAAGTTGCCGCCCAAAATAATATTCCCGTTGTTCCTGTAGCGGAAGAATACAAGTACAAAGACGATCTGTGGAAAGATACTACTACCTGGCAACAATTTGTTAAAACCACCGGAAAATGTTTTACCGATATAAAACTGGCATTTGGTCCGGTATTGCAAAGTGACGATCCTCATTATTTGATGGAAGAATCAAAAAAATGGATCGATAATAAGTTGCTCGAAATGCAAGACGATTGGTCGAAAGCTTATGAATAAGAATGTAATCTACCGGCAATCGTCAGGCAATTCATCACTTAATTCCAAATCTATATTCGATCCCATTGGTATTTGATCAGTAGGAGCCGGTGTTTGTCTGAGTACAAATCCTTCGGGAGAATTTATGTTCTGACCGTTTTTTCTTAAAGCTCCTAATTTTAGATTTCTGGATTCTATTAAAAATATAGCTTGTTCAGCTGTCATACATCTGAAATTCGGTAAGTCTATCATTCCACCCGATTTGCGACTTAAAATAAATTCAAGAGTAGCTCCTTTATCTATTTCCACATTATTTTTCTTACCTTCTTTGGTTACAATGGGTTCTCCTTTGTAAAGAACTTTTAATATATAATTAGGTTCTCCTTTGTCATATTCATAGCCGATAATCTTTGATTTAATCTTTAAAATACTGAGTTCTCTCTCTTTTGTTTTGAAATTTCTGCCGTATAGTGAAGGAAGATCGGCAACTTTAATTTTATCCGGATTGTATTTTGTTACATTTACGTAGATTTTCCTGTTTTCCTTTACTTTTGATCCCGGTTTAGGGTTTTGACTGATTATCAGACCACCGGGTTTTCCTACTATGTGTGTGGAATCATCAATGATAATCTTGAAATGATGGTTTTCGGCATCAATAATGGCTTTTTCTATATGCATTCCGTTGTAATCGGGTAATGTAAGTTTTTGACCGTGATTGGTATATAATTTTAACCAAAGAAGCAAAATGATAACTATTGCTGTATAAAATACTACGATAAGACTAAAATGTTTCAGAAATGCCTTGCTGAAAATAAATTTAATTAATTCTTTAAAAGAAAATTTAGATGTATTAGCCATTATTAATTTTTGATGTTTAATTTACAAATATATATAATTTTATAAATTTAACGAATAAAATTAAATGCTTAATGTATAGATATGTTAAATTGTTATTAAACAGGAATAATTTGCAGCGTTTTATTTATGAAAATCATCTTAATATTAAATACATAAAATTAAAAACAAGTTGAAAGTAAATTTGTATTTTATAAACGCATATTTGGATATATTTAAAGATTGAAATGAATAATATTTAGCATTATTAAACGTTTACATTTGAAGTGTTTTTTAAGAAACAGAAACATATAATTAAAATTGAATATATTGTTTTTAAAGTAAATGATGTTATTATTAATATTTTAAATATATCTTTGCATTGAAATTAAAAATCAGTAACTATTCAGTCCGGTATATTTATGGTAAAATTGTTTTTTTTAATTATAATGATACCTTTATTAATGAGTAGTTATGATATTATAAATTATAATATAGTATGAAATTTAGATTCTACAGATTGCAAACCGAATTAGTTCTGAGTGGTTTATTTGTTTTATTATTTAGTTGGTATTCCAATGCTCAATGTAATAATGATCCCGGAACTATAAACAATATTAGTAATTTTATAGGACAAAGTGCCAGACATAATCTTTCCGATACTATTTTCTTATGTTGGGAAGACAGGTTTTATATCGATCATAATGATGACTATAACGTATCTAGTGATCCGGTACCTGCTACACCTGCAGGTATAGGATATGGCTGGTACAAGAGTCAACCAACTGTCTTTGGTGATAATTTAGGTGCTATAAAAACCGATAATGTTTTTAGATTTAATGGAGATCCGGATATCATGGTTTCTGTTGACAATTTGAATGGCGATGCGATGTTTGAAAATCGCTTTTTTTCTGGATTTACTCCCTTTAATACGGCTGTTAACGGTGTAGGCAATCCTACATTAATGTATTATGCACCGATTACCATAGATCAAAGAAAGGGTAATAGAGGATATTATGAAAATAACGGACCTTGTGTCAAAGCTAATGTTGCTGAAGCATTTCCTGTGGTATATCTTAACCCGATTAAGATATCCGATTTCCAGTATGATGTAAATGGAGATTCATTGCAAGCAAGTTTTATCGTAAAAGGCGGTTTGCCTGAATATTACAAATTTCATGATAATAAAAGAGTTAATTATATAAGTATAGATGTTTATGATTTTGATAATCCATCTCCGGATTATAGAGGTAAGGTTTTGACACAAAATGTCACACACAATGATAGGGTAGTGGTGAAATTTCCCAGATTTGGAGAATACAAGGTGATAATATCCGATGGTGTATCTTGTTCCAATACGAATACTATAAGTATTTCCCACGGAATCAATCCGGTACTCTACCTGGATACCCTTTCAGCTAAAGTTGGAAAAACAGCATGTGTTACACTTAAAGTTAGAGATTTTAATGATGTGAGACTGCTTTTCGGAAGAATAGATTATGACCCTTCTGTGTTGGAGTTTAATGGAATTATTAATATATATCCTGATAATTATATTGTTGTACAAGAATATCCGGGCTTATTAAGAATGGATTGGAATCCAAATCCTGGCCCGATTTCCGATGGAGAACAAATAGTGCAAATATGTTTTAAGCTTATCGGGAAAATCGGAGAATGTTCACCTGTTGTTTTGACCAGATTCCTGGGAGCTTATGATGTTTATGATTTTTATCCAAATACAGAACCCGGGCTTATATGTATAGATCCGCCTGATGGCTTGTATATCAGTGCGACTTATTGCGGTTCCCAAACAAATGTTGCTGAATCTTCGATTTTTTTCAAGGTTTATAATGGAGTTGGTCCTTATTCGTATGTGGTAAAAGATAATGTAGGGAGTATTGTAGAATCGGGAACTGTCTCTGCTGAAAAGATAGAAACCGTAGTTAAGGATTTATATCCAGGTTCATACACGATAGAAGTTACCGATTCTGCAGGAGATTTCAAAAGTTTTGGAATTTATATTTCACCAAGTCCTCCATTGGAATTTGATTCCATATCTGTAAAGAATCCAAGTTGTTTTGGTTATACGGATGGAGAAATTATTGTAAATGTAAAAGACGGTGATTTTATTCCCTATAATATAAAATGGTCTAATAATACTTTTGACACAGATACTCTGACAAGTTTGGGTAATGGAACTTATGGAGTTACCATTGTGGATAAATCTAGCGGTTGTAAAACAGATACATTCATTAATCTGAATACTTCCAAATTGAATTTGAATCTTCAAAAACTTCAAGATGCATCTTGTAAGGGTTTAAATGATGGAAGATTAATGGCGGTAGTAACCGGAAGTAAAACAGATACAAATGGTTTTTATTCATTTGAATGGCAAAGTGCAAATAACACTTTTAATGATAAATCCCCAAATACCAGTATTTTTAATAATGCTTCTCCGGGCTGGAATTATATAAAAGTCTATGGTTTAAAATCTTGGTGCAAAGAAGTGGATTCTGTTTTTGTAGATGAAAAATATACTATGACTTTGAATAGTTCGTCACAGGATCCCACCTGCTACGGTGAAAAAAACGGATGGATAAATTATTATGCTAATCTATTGGGATATCCCAATGATCAATTTGATCTGGAATTTCCCGTTTATCCCCATCCTCCTTATAGTGATGTTCAGAAATTGGGAACAGACCAGTTTTATATTAACGATCTTGGAAGTGGAAGATATATTGTCAAAGTTTACGAAAAATCAACAGGTTGCTTTGAGTATGACACGATTCAGCTAAATGACCCGCCTCCATTAGGAGTTTATGTGATTAAAAAGGGAGAAGTAGGTTGTGGTACAGATGATGCAACATATGCAAATATAGGTATTGCAGGAGGAACTATGCCGTATGTTTTTAAAGGTATAGGACAAGATTCTGTTGTGGTTAATAGTTCGAATTATATGTATCATGAGTTGAAGGAAGGATCATATACATTAAATATTACCGATGCAAACGGATGTGATACAACTATTACTTTTGATATTGTTAAAGCAGAAGGATTGTTAAATATAGATACGATCAAATTTGATCTGCTGGGTTGTGATGCAACTGCCACTACAGATATTACAGTGGAGGCATCCAGCAATTACGGTACTATTATATACAAATGGCGAGATACCCTTGGAGTGGATTTGGGAAGCAATACCAATGTTTTATCCAATGTAGGTGCCGGAACTTATATTATTATTCTGGTTGATAATAAATGTACTATTTCCGATACTATTGTTATTCCCGAACCTAATCCGTTTTCTTATACTACTCAGACTACTCCTGCTGAATGCGGTCCGGGTGAAACCGGCGGTTTGGGCGGTTCAGCATGTATAAATATAAATGGAGGAGGAACCGGATATACTTATGATTGGAACAATGGTTTGTCAGGTAAATGTATTGCTGATGTACCTGCCGGAATTTATATTGTTACAATATCAGATGATTCTGGCTGTAGTTCGGTTGATTCTGTTTTAGTACCGGGAGCTGAACCTATTGAAATAAATATTTTAGATGTAAACGGAATTTCTTGCAATGATGGACAACATAGTGACGGAACAGCCTTAATTCAAATGTCTGGAGGCAACAACCCTTCCGGTTTGTATGTGTTGACCTTGAATAACGGTACGACTAAAGTCGGTAATACCATAAATCTGACGGATTTGCAAGGAGGTAAAAATTATTTCTCCGTATATTATAATACTATAAATGGAAATACATGTACTAGATCGGATTCATTTGAAGTTGGTGTACCGGAAAAACTAATATTGGATCTTGTTGAGACAAAATTAATAAAACCCACTTGCTATGGTGATTGTGACGGAAGTATTATTGTCAAAGCAAAAGGAGGAAATAGTGCAGCATATTTTTACAAATGGCAGGAAACAGGACAATCAGGTGCTATTGCGGTAGATCTTTGTGCCAATACTTACCATGTTGAGATAACAGATGCTAATCTTTGTACTATTGTCGATTCCATTACATTGACTCAACCCGAAGAACTTATCGCATCTATCGATTCTGCCAATACCAAAGATGTAAATTGTTCAGGATTGAATTCAGGTCAGATATCGGTTAATTACACCGGAGGAAATACTGATGGATCATATAATTTCAGTTGGAATCCTGATGTTTCGGATTCAAAAGTTGCGACAAATTTAGCTCAAGGTACTTATTCAGTTACAGTTTCTGATTATAAAGGATGTTCGGATTATGTAAGTTATGAAGTGAAAGGACAGCAGCCTATAGTATTCAATCCGGTACAAGTACAGGATATTCTATGTTTTGGAGATCCGACCTGTATTACTATTGATACTGTTTATGGAGGTGCTGGACCGGATTATACATTTAGCATTAATGGAGGAGCGATATTGCCAGTTGACTCATGCAAAGAGGTATATGCAAGTGATCAACCGTATTTGGTATCCGTATTTGATTCCGAAGGATGCAAATCGGAACAGGAAATCCTGATTTCCCAACCCGATGAGATTGTTGTTGATCTTGGAGATGAAATAAATTTGGATCTTGGAGATCCTCAAACTATTCATTTAAATACAAATACCAACATAGTACAGGTTATCTGGAATATAGATTCCATTAACTTCAAATATCATTTCCTTAATGATCTTAAAACCGATGTAGAGCTGGAAGGTTATGCCAATGATACGATATATGCGACTGTGATAGATCAAAACGGATGTACCGCTACAGGAGCATTGTATGTTGTCGTCAATACATCAAGAAATGTTTATATTCCCAATATTTTTACTCCGGATGGTGACGGATTGAATGATGATTTCAGATTAACTATCGGTAAAGGAGTAGAAAGAATAAATTATCTGAAAATATATAATCGTTGGGGAGAACTAATGTATTACCAACAAAATCTGAATCCTTCTGCAGCAAATACTGTTTCGTGGGATGGTAGATACAAAGGAAAAAGAGTGAATCCCGGAGTTTATGTTTATCTCGTTGAAGTGGTGTTTTTGGATGGAAGGACTATATTGTACAGAGGAGCGATTACTTTGATCAGGTAATTCCCGTATTTATCAAAATATATTGTTTTTGTAACTACTCAGGTAAAAAAGTACTTTGCCTGAGTAGTTATTTGAATTTAAAGATATATTGATTTTTCAATAACTTGAGTTAGTGTTTTTGCTTTGTTTTCAGTTTCCTCCCATTCGGCAACCGGGATGGAGTTTTTATTTAAGCCACCACCTAAATATAATAGGAATTTGTTTTTGAAAATTTCCATACTTCTTAAATTAACAAACAATTTTAGAGTATCTTGTTTTTCTATATTTACCGGTCCCAGAAAGCCTGTATAGTATTTGCGATCATAAGCTTCATTTTCCAAAATAAATTTGATTGATTTTTCTTTTGGAAGTCCTGAAACTGCAGGAGTAGGATGTAATTCCATTATAATATTATAGATATTTTTAATATATTCTATTTGGTAATCTGTAGCAAGATGGATCAGATACCCATCGGAATTTTTCGCTATTGTTTTTGTATAAGGCCCTTTGCGAGAATATGGTATATTATTTTTTTTTAGAATATTTTCAATAAAATCCATTACGGCTTTTTGCTCGTCCTGTTCTTTTGAACCCCAGCTAGCAGAAGAGGGATTCTGAACAAATTGGGTTCCGGCCAAAGCCATTGTTTTTGCTTTGTTTTCTTTTTTTTCAAGCAAAATTTCAGGTGTTGCTCCCATCCATGTTCCGCTTTCAGGATGATTTACTAAAAATATCATAGCATTAGGATAACTTATTTCCAGACCTTTAAATATATTGAACAAGTCAATATTGTTATTAATAATGGATTTTGTTCGTGATAAAACTATTTTTCTATAGCCTTTTTTGATTTCTTTGATAAAAAAATTGATTTTACTCAAATATTTTTTTTGATTTATATCGATTGTATTATCCGTATTTTTAACTTCGAATTCAAATGATTTTTCGATATATATTTTGTCTGCATTTATAAATAGCGGTTTGTGTTTATCAGAAGAAAAAGGGAAAAAAACAAAACCGGATTTATTTAATGAATCTTTGTTGAATGGGATACTTTCTTTTAAATTTTGATTAATGATAACCCTATGCTTAGAACCGGGAAGTCTGTATACAGCAAAAATGTCATTTTGAGTCAAAAGCATGATGCATTATTTTTTTTATAAATTATTTTACCGGATTTAATCCCATCTTCTGCCCTGTCTCCAACATATATGCGTAAGCCTGTTCAAAATCATTTGATATTTTTCCGTCCAATATAGCTTCTCTTATTTCAGTTTTTATGATTCCTACTGTTTTTGAAGGTTTTAATCCGAAAGTTTTCATAATTTCCTCTCCTGTTATTGGTGGTTGCCAGTTTCTCAATTTATCCTTTTGTTCTACTTCTTTTAGTTTTATTATAACCTTATCGTAATTTTTAAGGAAAGTTTTTATTTTCCTTTCATTTTTTGAAGTGATATCTGCTTTTGCTAATAACATCAGAGCATCGATATCATCTCCCGCTTCATAAAGCAATCTTCTGATAGCACTGTCGGTGACTTCTTCTTTTACTAATGCCATTGGTCTGAGATGAAGTTTAACCAGTTTTTGAACAAATTTCATATGATTATCCAAAGGTAGGCGCATTCTCTTGAAAATATGATAAGTCATATTATAGCCTACAATCTCATGACCGTGAAAAGTCCAGCCTTCATTTTCTGTGAATTTCTTAGTTTTCGGTTTGGCTATATCATGCATGATAGCTGCCCATCTCAACCAAATATTATCGGTTTTTTCCGCTACGTTATCAAGGACCTGAATTGTATGGTAAAAATTATCTTTATGAGATTTGCCGTCAATTGTCTCAACACCGTACAATTGAGCCATTTCAGGAAATATTATTTCCAGTAAACCTGAATCAAAAAGATATTTAAATCCGGTTGATGGTATTTTGGATGCTACTATTTTTTGCAATTCCGTTGTTATCCTTTCAATCGAGACTATTTTAATCCTTTCTTTATTGTTTTTAATGGATTCAAAAGTATTTTCTTCTATATTAAAATTGAGCTGAGTAGCAAACCTGATTGCTCTCATCATTCTAAGTGGATCATCAGAAAATGTTTTATCAGGATCCAGTGGAGTTTTTATTAATTTTTCTTCCAAATGTTTTAATCCTCCAAAAACATCTATAATCTCATCAAAAGACTTGTCATTTATACTAATCGCAAATGTATTTATGGTAAAATCCCTTCTTTTTAGATCATCTATAAAAGTACCCGGTTTGACTACGGGTTTTCTGCTTTTAAAATCGTAAGATTCTTTTCTGGCGCCTACAAATTCAATATCTAATCCCTTGTATTTGATCATTGCAGTTCCGAATCTTTTGAAAATTGTTACTTTTTTTTTCAACCCCAGGTATTCAGCGGTTTTTTTTGCCAATAATATGCCATCACCTATGCAAACAACGTCTATATCAACAATTTTCCTTTTCAATATTTTGTCTCTTACATATCCGCCTATGAGATATGAGTTAAGCTTCAAATCATTTGAGGCTTTATATATCGTATCCAATATTTTCTTTTCCGTATTATTATATTGTATCATTTACACTGTTAAATTTCCTTATAATAATCATTGATTTCATCCAAAATGCCTAAAATATTATCAAGATTCAATTCAGTTACAAGTTTTGTCCTGTAATATTTAATATTCCGGAGTCCTTTAAAATAATTAGTATAATGTTTTCTCATTTCAAAAATCCCTAATCTTTCTCCTTTCCATTTTATACCATAAAGAAGATGTCGTTTTACTGCATCAACCCTTTCTTCAATTGTTGGTGCTGCCAGCAACTTACCTGTTAAAAAATAATGTTTAATTTCCCTGAATATCCAGGGATTGCCTATGGTTGCTCTGCCTATCATCAATCCGTCAACCCCGTATTTGCCTTTATATTCTATTGCTTTTTGAGGAGAATCAATATCTCCGTTACCAAATATGGGGATTGTAATTCGGGGATTCTCTTTCACCTTACCGATCTCTTTCCAGTCTGCATCGCCTTTGTACATCTGCTTCCGGGTTCTTCCATGAATAGACAAGGCTTTTATTCCCGCATCTTGCAATCTCTCAGCCACTTCACCGATTATTATCGATTCTTTGTCCCATCCTAATCTTGTTTTTACAGTAACAGGAATGTCGGTTGCTTTGACAATCGCTTTGGTCATGGAAACCATTTTATCAATATCTTTTAGAATCGCAGCTCCGGCTCCTTTATTGACAACTTTTTTCACAGGACATCCGAAATTGATATCTATTACATCAGGTTTGTACGACTCTATTATTTTCGTTGCTTCTACCATAGAATCAATATCAGCACCGAATATCTGAATCCCAATAGGCCGTTCCTCAGGCAGTAATTCCAGTTTCTTCAAACTTTTCTTCACATTTCTTACTAATCCTTCTACGGAAACAAATTCCGTGTACATCATATCACAGCCGTTTTCTTTGCATAGAAGCCTGAATGGAGGATCGCTTACATCTTCCATCGGTGCCAGTAACAAAGGGTTTTCCCCGATTTCCAAGTCTCCGATTTTTACCATATATTAAGTATTGATTGCAAAAATACATTAAATTATTGTTGCTTTGCCTATTTATTTTTGTTTTTATAAATAATCTTATTAAATTGCAAAGTTATAATTTATTTGATGATGAAATCTGAAATAATCAAATTGACATTTGTTTTGTTATATAATAGATTTAAATTATTTAAATTGATTATTTTAACTATGAGTTTTTTTTCTTTTCAGGAATTAATCGCTCAAAATATTTCTCCGTCATCATTGTATGCTTTTGACAAATACAATGTTAATAGTGCTTATGGTGGCTTGACTGGAAATCGAATCATTAGTATGAATGTGAGAGAGCAATGGGTTAATCTTCCGGGATATCCCAAGTATTATTATGTTTCCTATAGTCAGCCGGTATACAGGTTTCACGGTGGGGCAGGAATTGGAATCAAATCGGAAAAACATGGAATACAAGATGTTTTTTCTATGGACATGTCTTATAATTATGTTTTTTCATCATATATCGGGTTGTTTTCTTTTGGTATGGGTTCGGGACTTCTTAATATTTCTAAAAATAATAATAGTATCATTACCCCTGAGGGCATTTACACAGATGAAAAATTTAATCATTATGATCAATTTCTTGATAATTTGCTAATTAACGAATTAAGTTTTTATAATTTCAGTATTTTTGGATTGTATAACTTCAGGAATATTGAATTTGGAATAATATTTGATAAAAGATTTTCATTGAATAAAAACAACTTGTCGTATAGATTTCATGACTTGATTAAAGCCAATTGGCAATATATTAAAAGTATAAATAGTGATTTTTATTTGAAAATATTTGGTTTGATACAATCTGATTTTATACTTTTGCAAACAAATATTGGAATTACGGCTGATTATAAAAGTATATTAGCCGGTTTTAATGTTAGAGGATATTCTCCGGATAGCTTTGATTCCATATCTATTATTTTAGGAGGAAATATAAATTCCAGACTGAGAATTATCTATGCTTATGAAGTTTCAATGTCTTCTCTCAGAAGTTCTCAAGATGGAACACATGAATTTAAAATAACTTATGATTTTGGTAATTTGAAAAATAATGTAAAAATACCTTCTGTTATTTTTAATCCTCGACTTTGATTTTTATAAGGAAAAGTAAATTCTTGATATAATTTTTTATACATTGGAAATTATTAATTTTGACAAATTTATACATTATTGATATTTAAATATAAGTTTTAGAAAATAAGAATATAATATATTCGTTAAATATTTGTTAAAATAAAGGCAAGAATTTTTTATTAATATTTTAAGTTATTTTTTTGTTTATTTAAAAAACGATATATCTTTACGCTCGTTTTATAAATATTTGGTTAAATTTTATTGAATTAACTATGAAAAAAGCAATAATTTCTCTGGGGGTAATTATGTTTATCCTTCTTTTGTCATCATGTGGTAAAAGAGAAACAGGTCAGTTAACTGGAATTCAGGACAGACCCAAATGGAAAGGTATAAATCCTTATGGTATGGTTTATATTCCATCAGGATATATGCAAATGGGACAAGATGATAATGATATGTTTCACCAATATATCAAAAGACCCAAAGCCGTATCTTTAAATGGTTTTTATATGGATGATACGGAAATTACCAATAATGAGTATCGTCAGTTTGTTAATTACGTGAGAGATTCAGTTGCTCATACTATTATGGGTGATTACTTTGAAGATGATTATGGCAATGAATTCATTGACTGGGAAATGGAATTGGATTGGACTGATGAAGGCCTGGATGAGATGTTTTATCAAGGTGATATGGTTATCAATGGTAAAAAAGAACTCGATACAAGAAAACTTATATATCAATATCAATGGATTGATTGGCAAAAAGCGGCTCATCAAAGCAATGATGTTGTCAGATCATCTTTGATCCATAAAGAAAAAATCAATATTTTTCCTGATACTTTAGTATGGATAAGGGATTTTGCGTATTCTTATAATGAACCATTTACCCGTAATTACTTTTGGCATCCTGCCTATGATGATTATCCGGTAGTAGGAGTGAATTGGAATATGGCAAAAGCTTTCAATTATTGGAGAACAAAATTATGGGATAATTTTAGTGGCGCGGAAGTAAATACAGAAGAATTTCGTCTTCCTATCGAAGCGGAATGGGAATGGGCTGCGAGAGGTGGACATGAGCGTGCTGCTTATCCGTGGGGTTCTTATTACGTGAGAAATGCAAAAGGATGTCCTCTTGCTAATTTCAAACCGGGAAGAGGTAATTATGGTGAAGATGGAGGTATGATTACAGTTAAAGCAGATGCTTATTTCCCTAATGATTACGGTTTATACAATATGGCAGGAAATGTTGCTGAATGGACATCAACAGCATTTTATAATTATGGATATAAAACCGAACATGACCTTAATCCTAATATTTCTTACAATGCAAATGAAGATGAACCATTAGCATTGAAAAGAAAGGTAATAAGAGGAGGTTCATGGAAAGACGTTTATTACTATCTTCAAAATGGTACGAGGGATTTTGAATTCCAAGATACAACTAAATCCTATATAGGATTCAGGTCAGTATTGACATTCTTAGGAAGATCAATAAATGATTTCAATTAAAATTAACTATTTTATTAAATAAAATTCGCAACGAAAACTTATTAATTAATCTAAAAAAAATGTATTATGACTTTCGTACACACAAAATGGTTTAAATATTTAAAAAACTTTATTATCGGTGTTGCCGCTGCAATAGTTATGATGGGGGCACTTGGTAAATTGACAAGTAAGTCTTGGGGTAACCTTGCTATTACAGTAGGTCTTGGAACTGAAGCATTTATTTTTGCCTTCCTTGGAATAATAGGTCCGGAAAAAGATTATTATTGGGAAAAACTATATCCGGGTTTGGATAATGCAAAATCAAGAATGATACCCCTGACAGAAGGTGGTGGTAGTGATTTTAGACCCTTAAACGCTGATGCTGTTGAATCTAAATTAGGCGGTATGCTCGAAGAACTTCAAGCAATGTCAAAAAGTCTTGGTTCATTGAAAGCTCTTCAGGAAATAGATTTCACTGAAACAGCTGAAAATGCAAAATCAATGCACAATTTCTATAAAAGAATTAACGAAGCAATGGCAACTCTAAGTGAAACTGCTGATGATACAGTTAAATATAAAGAACATATGGCTTCATTAAATAAAAATTTGGAACAATTGAATGGAGTATATGGAAATGTACTTTCTGCTTTTCAAGTTAAGAGTTAATGACAATTAACAATTGAATTTTTATTGTTTAATTTTAAAAAAGTAAATTATGTCTATACCTAAGGAACCGCGGCAGTTAATGATAAACGTGATGTATATCGTACTGACTGCTCTCCTTGCTCTTAACGTTTCAGCTGCTGTTTTCAATGCTTTCGAAATGGTCGAAAAAGGATTGAAAAATGCAAATGCTTCTTTGGATCAGGCAAATGCCAATCTTCCAAAAGTAATTGAAAAGAGAGCAAGTAAAAAACCCGAATATAAAAAATATGCTGATAGGGCTCCTTTAGCTCATCAGTATTCTCAGGAATTTTCAGATTATGTAGAATCTATTCTTGATACTTTAATCGATGCTGCCGGTAATAAAGATGGTAAAATCGATGGTGGTGACTCTATTGTTTTGAATGGCATTAAAATGTTGAAAGGCAAGAGAGATTATGATGCAACAACCAGAATTATGGCTGAAGGGCCAAAAGGAATGGAGCTTCATGACAAAATACATGAATATAAAAATAAGTTTATATCTTTGATTGATACAGTTGATCAGGCTTCTTTTGCTGCCAATATTCCATTGGAAATTGATGATGAAGCTTGGAGACATGATATCACTCCTCGTAGAAACTGGGCTGATTTTACATTTAATCATATGCCTTTGATGTCAACATTACCTATTTTTAGAAAATTCCAAAATGATGCTAAATCTGCGGAAGCTGCTGTATTGAATTATTTATTGAAGAAAGTAGGAGGAGAAGAAATTGTTCTCGATAACTTCTTGGTAATGTCTGCTCCCGAAAAGAGTTATGTCATTAAAGGAGATAAATATGTATCAAAGATTTTCCTAGGAGCTGCTGCTTCAAAAAAGGTAAATACAAAAATAGATATCTTTGTCAATGGACGAAGACTTCCCGTTGATGAAAATGGTGTTGCTAAATTAGTTATTCCTGCAACAACTACCGGAAAGAAAACATATAAAGCTTCCATTAAAGTTACTAATCCTGTAACTAATGAAGTGAAAACTTATGATGAGACTTTCTCTTATGAAGTAGGTGAAAGATCTGTTGCTATTTCTCCGATGAAAATGAATGTATTCTATACAGGAGTTGATAATCCGGTGGAAGTATCCGCTTCAGGTATTTCAAGTAATGCTATGAAAGTGTCTATGTCAGGGGCAGGAGGAGGAACTATTACAAAAAATGCAGATGGTACTTACAATGTTAGAGTAACCAGACCAACTAAAAAAGGTGAATTTGCTTATGTTAATGTTTCTGCACCAGGTATTGAACCCGCAAAGAAAGAGTTTAGAGTAAAAAGAATTCCTGATCCGGTTGCAAAATTGGGTAGAAAAA
>Ga0256913_10000140_pt1 | contig 33515 bp, 35 predicted proteins | sample Axial_MatmetaG_FD_185970 | JGI IMG/M metagenome (GOLD analysis project Ga0256913, IMG submission 185970) | Deep-sea worm associated microbial mat communities from Axial Seamount, Juan de Fuca Ridge, Pacific Ocean - Axial_Mat | ecosystem: Environmental > Aquatic > Marine > Oceanic > Microbial... | reverse complement strand
ATTTATTAGTAGAAGCTTTATCTTGCAACATTGCAAATATAGCTTTATGTGCATTATCATCACCATTAGCAGCTTTTGTTATGAGTTTTTCATAATAACTTCTAAGCTCTTTTGCTTTTGGTAAAGTTGTCTCAATTCTACCCTCTTTTGTAAGAGCGATAGATAGATTCTTCAAGAGTGCAGCTCTATGAGAAGAAGTTCTCGTAAGTTTACGATATCCATGTCTATGTCTCATGGGAATCCTTTATTGTTTTAATTTCTCTAATTTTTTGACAAGATTTGCTCTTGCAATATCACTAAGTTCAAACTCTGAACCATATCCCTGTGCATCTAAGCATATACTAATCTCATCTAGCGATTTTTTACCAAGATTTTTGATAGTTTTTATCTCATTTTCACCCATCAACACTAACTCACCTAGATATTTGATACCAGCCCTATCAAGTGAATTGAAACTTCTAGCACTCAAACCTAAAGAATCAACCAACTGCAAGAAAGGCTTTAATTCGCTATCATCACTACTTCTTTTTAGAGGTGCAGTATTTATATCTACATCCAATACACCATTAAATACAGATAGTTGCTTATTCATAGTCTCAAGAGCATTTGTAAATGCCTCTACAGGACCTATCTGACTATTTGTCATTATATCAAAAGTGATCTTCTCATAGTTAGGGTTATCTTCTACCAAAATTGGCTCTATCTTATAGTTAGCTTTTCTTACTGGAGTAAAAAATGCATCTAGTGGAATAGTATCGGCTTCAACCTCATCAACGAGATCTTCACTAGGTACATAACCAATACCTTTTGTGATAACTACGGTAAAGTTCAATTCTGCATCTTCATTTAGTGTTGCTAAATGCAGATCACCATTTACTACTTCGATTTTATCATTATTCAAATCTTCTGCTATGATATCTTTATGTCCAGAGAAAGAGTAGTTTACTTCAACTTTTTCACTCTCATCTCTAATCTTAAAGTGGATATTTTTAAGATTGATAATAAAAACAGCAACATCTTCATGCATACCTCTTATATTGTCAAACTCATGTGCTGCTCCCTCAATCTTTACAGATATAGGAGCATACCCTATAGAGCTACTAAGTATCAATCTTCTAAGAGGGTGTGCCAAAGTGATAGCATAACCACTCTCAAAAGAGTAGACTATGATCTCAGCTCTATTTTCACTTATCTCATTGACCTCTACTTCAGTAGGCATAAATGGTGCGACTTTTATTTTTTTCATGGTTACCCCTTACTGGTTATTTAGAGTAAAGTTCGACGATTAGACGCTCTTCGACAGGGATTGAGATATCTTCTCTCTCAGGTACTCTAGTAAAGATTCCAAAAAACTTCTCTTTATCTACATCTACCCACTCAACCATACCAGTTTGGTTTGTCAACTCCATACTTCTTATTAATTGAGGATTTGTTTTACTCTTCTCTTTGATTTCGATCTTTTGACCAGCTTTGACTCTACAAGATGGGATATCTACTCTCTTACCATCTACCAAAACATGTCCATGATTTACAAATTGTCTAGCTGATGCTCTAGTAGTTGCAAAACCCATTCTATATACAACATTATCAAGTCTCTGCTCAAGTAGTTGGATAAGGATACTACCTGTATTGCCATCTTTTCTATTGGCCTCTTTGTATAGTGCTCTAAACTGCTTTTCACTCACACCATACATAAATTTAGCTTTCTGCTTCTCTCTAAGCTGAAGACCATATTCACTAATCTTTGTTCTTCTTTGTCCATGTTGTCCTGGGGCGTAAGGTCTCTTCTCTAAAGCACTCTTACCAGCGAGTCTTCTCTCACCTTTCAACCCAAGATCAACACCAAGTCTTCTCTCTAGTTTTTCAACTGGACCTGTATATCTTGCCATCTGTTTACCTTTAAACTATTTTTCGTAAAAAATAAAGTATTGCATTTAACATATAGTTATCTTTGCATACCAATATCACTAAGATTATAAATAAAAATTATATTCTCTAAGTGTAACTATTATACTCTTCTCTTTTTTGGAGGTCTACATCCATTGTGTGGAAGTGGAGTAATATCCTTAAGGAATGTTACACGAATACCTTCTGTAGCACCAATAGCTTTAACAGCTGTATCTCTACCAGAACCAGGTCCTTGCACTTTGATACCTACCTCTTTGATGCCATTCTCTTTGGCTTTATTGAGTGCATCCTCTACTGCTTGTTGTGCAGCGAATGGTGTAGACTTTTTGCTACCCTTAAATCCCAATGCACCTGCACTACTCCAAGAGATGACATTTCCCATCTCATCTGTTACTGTAATGACAGTGTTGTTAAAAGTTGCAGCAACATATACTACACCTTTAGCAATACTCTTTTTTGCTTTTTTCTTAGCCATTTATACTACTCCCCTGCTCTATGCCGCGCCAACGGTTTTTCTTTTACCCTTACGAGTTCTAGCATTTGTCTTAGTTTTTTGACCACGAACAGGAAGACCTCTTCTATGTCTAAGACCTCTATAGTTACCAAGATCCATTAGTGATTTGATATCCATTGCAACTTTTTGTCTCAAGTCACCCTCTACCATGAAGTGCTCTTGAATCTCTTTACGAATAATTGCTGCTTCAGCGTCACTCAACTCATGTACTCTCTTGTTATGATCTATATTTGTTGCATCAAGAATCTTTCTTGAAGTTGTCAAGCCTATACCATAAATATAAGTAAGTGCATACTCCATTCTCTTTTTTTTAGGTAAATCAACACCTGCAATACGAGCCATATCTATCCTTGTCTCTGTTTATGTTTTGGATTTTTACAAATCACGCGTACTATACCTTTGCGTTTGATCACTTTACAATCATCACACATTTTCTTAACTGATGGTCTAACCTTCATTGGTTACTCCTACGATTTTTTGCACCTAATTTTTGCGTGGATTGTTGAAGTTAACAATCCAACCCTTGGATAATCAGTGCTACTTATACAAAGATTCTTCACGCAGTTCCTCTATTTGATCCAATAGGGAGGGTGATTATATCCAAATAGTATTAAACTCTTATTAGTTTTACATCAGTTTTTATTATTACTCCTATCTTTTGATAACCATATTTACCATTACGACCATATCCATCTTGGTTCTAGTAAAACAACTATGAACCTCTTTAGGATTATTGATAATAGGTTCATTCTCGCTGAAGCTAAATTATGCAATAGAATTGTGAAAATAGTATCAACTACTTGTACCGTGGGTGTTTGCAAAGAATTTGAGTTTAACCAAAAGATTAATCAATGATTCTCTATAGATACCCATGATGCATAATTTGGGACAGAGCTTTAAAATTTGACTTAATCAAAAATTTGGATGGATAATTTGGGTTAATTTTTTACTGTCATAAAATTTTATTGGTTGCAAAATTTTAAAATTTTTGTATAATACACAAAAAAGTATAGAAGGAAGAGTGTGCCAAATATAAAAGAGGATATAGAGGTATCAATGGAGATCAAAGAGCCCGATATGTTTCGTGTACTACTACACAATGATGACTATACTAGTATGGATTTTGTGGTAGATATATTGAAGAAAATATTTCACAAAGATCTGCAAGAGGCAGAGAGAATTATGATAAATATACATGAAAAAGGCAAAGCAGTATGTGGAGTATATAGCTATGAGATAGCACAGACTAAAGCACTACAAGTAAAACAACTCGCAAAACAGAATGAGTTCCCACTCTTAGCAACGATAGAGAAGGATATATAAATGATAAGTATATCACTTGATGAGGCATTTAAACAGTCAGTAGTTTTTGCTAGAAAAAAGAGACATGAGTATCTAACAATAGAGCATATGTTTTGGTCTATACTTCAAAGCCAAGAGGGAAGATATATACTACAGATACTAAATGTAGATCCTGATAAGCTAACCCAAGAACTTCTGCAATATATAGAGAACACTATGGTCTCACTATCAGAAGAGGTAGAGCCATTTGAGACAGTAGCACTCTCACAAGCTATCAATGATATGATGACACAGATACATAGCTCAGGACGCAAAAAGGCAACTATAGGGGATATGATAGCTGCTATATTTTTACAAAAAGAGAGCTATGCTGTATATCTGATGAGAAGAGAGGGGATAGAGAGAGTTGATATATTGGAGGTGATATCTCACCAAGATAGTGATATCAACACACAAGATGACAACAAAAAGAGTGAGAGTATGCTAGATCAATTTACTATAGAGCTAGTAGAGCTATCCAAGAGAGGAGAGATAGATCCTGTCATAGGTAGAGAGAGTGAGATAGAGAGAGTGATGCAGACACTATGTCGCAGGAAGAAGAACAATCCCCTACTTGTAGGAGAACCTGGAGTAGGCAAGACTGCTATAGCAGAGGGGTTGGCTCTTAATATATCAGAAGATAGAGTACCTGATATACTCAAAGAGTCTAAAGTCTTTGCACTAGATATGGGGGCTCTATTGGCAGGAACCAAATATCGTGGTGATTTTGAGAAGAGACTCAAAGGTGTACTCAAAGAGCTCAAAGAGTTAGATAGAGCTATCATCTTCATAGATGAGATACATACGATGGTGGGTGCAGGTAGTACTAGTGGTGGTAGTATGGATGCTGCAAATATACTCAAACCAGCTCTTGCTAGAGGAGATATCAAGTGTATAGGAGCTACCACTCACCAAGAGTATCGTAACTTTTTTGATAAGGACAAAGCACTATCGAGAAGATTTGCCAAGATAGATATAGATGAACCCTCTATAGAGGATACTATGCTTATACTACAAGGTATCAAACACAAATATGAGTCATACCACTCTATAAATTTCAGCGATGAGTCTCTACAGAGAGCCATAGATATATCTGTAAAGTATCTTCATGATAGATTTTTACCTGATAAGGCTATGGATATCATAGATGAGGTTGGGGCTCATTTTATGCTCAAAGGGAGAAAAGATGTTACGATACTACCCAAGCATATAGAAGATAGTGTCGCTATCATGCTTAAGTTGCCATCTAGTGTGATAGGTAGCGAAGATACCCAAAAACTAAAGAGTCTAGAGTCCAATATCAAGCAGAAAATCATAGGACAAGATCATGCAATAGAGGCACTAACTAGAGCCATCAAGAGATCATACGCAGGACTCAATCAACCAAATTCACCTATAGGTAGTTTTCTATTTGTAGGACCTACAGGTGTAGGCAAGACAGCACTTGCTATGGAGTTGGCAAATAGTATGTATATCCATTTTGAGAGACTTGACATGAGCGAGTATATGGAGAAGCACTCTATAAGTAGACTCATAGGGGCTCCTCCAGGGTATGTAGGTTTTGAGCAGGGCGGATTACTTACAGAGATGATAAAAAAACATCCCCATACTGTACTACTCTTAGATGAGATAGAAAAAGCACATCCAGATATCATGAATATACTACTACAGGTGATGGATGGTGCAAAGCTCACTGACAATAATGGTATGGTGAGTGATTTTAAAAATGTAATACTCATAATGACCTCCAATATAGGTACAAAAGAGGCAAATGTAATGGGCTTCAATAAAGATAGCTCCAGCAAGACAGAGAAGGCACTAAGAGAGTTCTTTACTCCAGAGTTCAGAAATCGTCTAAGTGCAACTATAGAGTTCCACACACTATCCATAGAGAACCTTGCTACCATAGTAGGAGCAGAGATAGAGAAGTTAAACAAACAGATGAGAGACAAAAAGATCACTATCAAAGCTTCAAAAGATGCAAAACTATATCTAGCTAAAGAGGGGCATGATGATAGATATGGTGCTAGAGATATCGCACGAGTGATAGATAAGATGATCAAAGAGAGGTTGACTGATGAGATACTCTTTGGTAGATTAAGTGGTGGTGGAGTAGTGAAAGTAGGTTATAAAAAAGATAATTTGACTTTCAAATTCCAAGGATTGTAGAGTGAGTTCTATATTTGATGATGAGTATATTATACCACCACTTAGGAGAGATTTGATATTCCCAAATCCTCGCTATGCACCGCTAGAGGGGTTGTTGGCATTTGGTGGAGACCTATCTCCAGATAGACTACTTACAGCATATAGAAAAGGTATCTTTCCATGGTATAGCAAAGATGATCCTATATTGTGGTGGTCTCCTGACCCTAGACTTATACTATATCCAGATGAGTTCAAAGTGAGTAAATCCTTTAGGCGAGTGTTGAGAAATGATAACTTTAGAGTATCTTTTGATAGTAGTTTCAAAGAGGTGATAAGATTGTGTGGTAGTGTACCTAGAGAGGGACAAAATGGCAGTTGGCTCATAGATGAGATGCAAGAGGCATATATTGAGTTGCACCGTATGGGTTTTGCTCATAGCGTAGAGGTATATGATAGTGATGATAAGTTAGTTGGTGGACTCTATGGTATAGCTATAGGGAGAGCTTTTTTTGGCGAATCTATGTTCTCTTTGAGTAGCAATAGATCAAAAATAGCATTCAAAGCACTAAGTGATGTTTTAGGGTTGAGAGGCTATGATTTTATAGATTGTCAAGTCTCTAATGATCATCTCTTGAGAATGGGAGCAAAACCCATACCTAGAGATAGATTTTTAGATGAGTTAGAAGAGAGCTTGAAAGGATCGACAGATCTAGGCTCTTGGCAAGACTTTAAGTGGGAGTACAAGTAGATGAGTAGTAATGATTTTAATTTTTCTTTATGGTTGGATTTTGTTGAACGGAGTTTTTTAAAGGATGAATTTTTAACTCTACTAGATAAAAATATAGTAAGAGGGGCAACGAGTAATCCATCTATCTTCTCTGCTGCTATAACGACATCAAAAGCATACAAGGAGCAGCTGACAACACTAGAGGGCAAGAGTCCGAAGGAGAAGTACGAAGCCTTAGCTATAGCAGATATAAAAATGGCAGCAAAGGCACTATATCCTTGTTACAAAGCAGGAAAAGATGGCTATATCAGTATAGAGGTAGATCCTTTTCTCAGCCATGATGCAGAGGGGACTATAGCTGAAGGCAAGAGACTATTTGCAGCAATAGGTGAGCCAAATGTGATGATCAAAGTACCTGCGACAGATGCTGGATATGTAGCTATGGCAGAGCTACTTAGTATGGGTATACCTATCAATGCCACATTGGTATTCTCTCCAAAACAGGCAAAAAATTGTCTCAAAGCTATGAAGCATGGGTTGGATGTCTTTGAGAACAGCGGTGGAGAGAGAGCCGAAGCTGTAATATCTGTATTTGTGAGTCGTTTTGATAGATTGTTAAATCCTATACTTAAGGATAAAGATTTACCAACATCTATGACAGGTGTACTAAATGCAGCAAAGATATACAATATAGTAGAGCACAACCATACACCAAGTATAAGAACACTCTTTGCAAGTACAGGGGTCAAAGGTGATGAGTTACCAGCTGATTATTATATTCGAGAGTTGGTAGCTCCACACTCTGTAAATACAGCACCACTAGCTACCATAAAGGCTTATTTGGAAAATCCTCTATCTGAACCAAAACTACCTACCCATATAGATGAGATAGATAGCTACTTTGAACTACTAGATAAGAGAGGGATAGATATGGATGAGGTCTATAATAAGCTTATAAGAGACGGATTGGCAGCATTTGAAGAGGCATTTGCCGAAATGTTGAAAAGTATCTGATTGAGGAGATATCTATGCAAGTAGGAGTGATGGAAGCAAAGCTGATCAAATATCTTAGACATATGGCAAAAGTAGGAGGTAGTGACCTCCATATGAAATCTACAGCCACAGTGAGAGCTAGGATCAGAGGTTCACTAGAGAAGATAGGAAATATAGCATTTACTGCTGAGCAGATGGATCAATTGGCTAGAGAGATAGTATCAAAAGAGCAGTATGAAAAGCTAATTGAAGATCGTAGTTTGGACTTCACTTTTGTTATAGGTAAAGAGGCACGATTTCGTGTTAATTTATTTTATCAACTTGACGGTCTTAGTGGAGTCTTCCGTATTATCCCTGTGGAGATACCATCCCTAACCAAACTAAATCTCCCTCCTGTTATGCATGATTTTACAGATATACACCGTGGATTGGTGCTAGTGACAGGAGTGACAGGTAGTGGTAAATCTACCACACTAGCGGCAATTCTAAATGAGATAAATGAGACAAAAAGTGATCACATTATCACCATTGAGGATCCTGTAGAGTTTATCCATGAGGATAAAGGGTGCTTAGTCAACCAGAGAGGAGTAGGACAAGATACCAAATCTTTTGGAGATGCTCTTAGGGGTGCGTTGAGAGAAGATCCAGATATCATACTAGTAGGGGAGATGCGTGACCTTGAGACGATAGATATAGGTATACATGCAGCCAATACTGGTCACTTAGTATTCTCTACACTTCATACGATAGATGCGAAAGAGACGATAGATAGGATCATAGGTATGTTCCCAGGTGAAGAGCAAAACCGTGTGCGAATGTCTCTCGCCTCTGTACTAGAGGGGGTCATATCTCAAAGATTGGTCAAGACTATAGATGGTGGTAGGGCAGCTGCCATCGAGATACTCAAAAAAACAGGACGGATCGAACAGCTCATAATGGAGGGGCGTGATAGTGAGATCATAGATGCCATAGAAGAGGGAAAAGATATATATGGCACTCAAAGTTTCGACCAAGCACTACTAGATCTATATACACAAAAGAGGATAAGTGTTGAGGTACTAATGGAGAATGCCACAAGTCCAAGTGATATGAAGCTTAAGCTAGATGGAGTAGGTAAAGGGTCTGTAGTTAGAGATGATGTTCAAGATGAGGAGCCAGAGTTCTTTGACTTCAAAGAGATTGATGATGAGTAGTTGATATTACTTATTATATTTTTAGCATATATTGGATATAATCCGCCCCTATTTTACACAAAGGAACACGATGTTAGAAGGCATTATTAGAGAGAGTATCGGAAAACGCAATGCAAAGCAGTTGAAAAGAGATGGTTATCTAATCGCAAATATATATGCAAATGGTATAGAGAATATCCATGCAGCATTTAAACGCGGTGAGTTTATCAGAACAGTAAGAAACAAAGAGACTTTTGCATTCCCTATCAAAGTAGGAGAGCATGAGCTCAATGTAGTGATCCAAGAGTACCAACTACATCCAGTCAATGGAGATGTGCTACATGTAGATCTCAGAGTAGCTATACCAGGTCAAGTGACTAACTATCTAGTACCAGTCAAGCTAGAGGGTACACCAAAAGGTTTGAAGAACAAAGGTGTATTGATCATGTCAAAGAAGAGACTCAAAGTAAGAGGTGCTATAGAGAATATACCTCATAACTTCACACTAGATGTAACAGATCTTGATAGAGATGATTCTATACTTGTAAGAGATGTTCAAGTACCTGAAAATTGCAAGATGATGGATAGAGCAAATGTCGCTATCTGTGGTGTGATCAAAGCGAAATAGATGACTCTTTTCGTAGGTCTAGGTAATCCTGGTGCTAGTTACGAAAACAATCGTCACAATATTGGCTTCAAAGTGGTTGATAATCTTATCGATCACTACGAAGCTACAGATGTATCAAAGATCTCATTTTATGGTGAACTCCACAAATCAAATAATCTTCTTTTTTTAAAACCCACTACTTTTATGAACCTATCTGGAAAAAGTATTCAAGCAGTACAAAATTTTTATAAGGTCAAGATAGATGATATTATAGTCATACATGATGATCTTGATATCCCATTTGGTGCAGTGCGTTTCAAAAAGGGTGGTGGAAATGGTGGTCACAATGGGCTAAAATCTATAGATAGTATGATAGGTGTAGAGTATATTAGAGTCAGAATGGGTATAGATAAGCCTACCTACAAATCACAAGTGGCAGATTATGTATTGCATGATTTCTCCAAGGATGAGAGTGATATGTTAGATAAGTGGATCTATTTTGTCTCAAAAGCTTGTCAAAATATCACAACTAAGTCACTCGAAGAGATCAAATCCACCTATAGTCTAAAATCAATAGAAAAACTTGATATATGAGTATCTTACCTAAATTGTATTTTCGCTACCTTGCGAAACACTATATCATCAATTTTTTGGCTCTACTGATAGGCTTATCTATAGCTTTTGCCATGATAGACTATTTTCAACACTCTCGGCAGTTGGCATTCTCCTCAAACTATACTATCTTATATCTCTTTTTTATGTGGCAAGAGGCTCTTGGACAACTCTACCCTATCGCGATAGTTTTTGCTGGTATTATGACCAAAATGACTATGATCAAGAGTAGCAATATGGTAGCACTGTATAGTTTTGGCTATACAAAACGACAACTATTTTTTCCTTTTTTTGTTATGTCATTTATGATATATCTACTCTTTATAGGTCTACAGACTACAGAGTTTTCATATGCCAAGGACAAAGCACAAGCCATGTTAGAGGATGGGATGAGGGCATATGCACTCAATGATCTATTTTTTATATATGATGGAGATTTTGTATATGCCAAGAGTTTAGATCCTATAAAAAAAGAGATGAAAATGCTTACACTGTTTAAGCTATCCAATAACAATCTACTCTATACAATCCATGCAAAAGAGGCAAAATATGATGGTAAGAGTTGGGAAGCAGAAGATATAATCATCAAGAGATTGGTCTACGATGAGAGTGGCTTAAAACGATACAAAATAGAGCACCAGAAACACTTAACTACACTAGTAGGATATAAGCCTAAGATGATAGAGTCTATACATGAGGGTAAAGCACTCAATATTATAGATATGGCTAAGACATTTCAACTACTAGATAACCAACAGTTAAATACAAAAAAATTAAGATCATCTATATATGGCAAATTAGTATTTCCTCTCTTCTCTATAATTCTACTACTTATACTATTTTTTAAGATGCCATTTTATGCAAGATATATGAATATGGCTTTAGTTTTATCTATCTCTTTGGGTGTTACATTTCTATTTTGGGGTCTACTATTTGCATTTAATCAAATGGGTAGAAATGGTGTCTTATCTCCAGAACTTGCTATTCCACTACCAATCTCTATAGGTATATTGTATGCTCTATACATCTATTTCTTAGATAAGGAGAGGATTTAATCAAAATAATGTAATTTTTGGATAAAATCCATTTTAAAACTATAAATAATCTCAGGAATAGCATATGAACATTGATTTGAACAGAGTAGTAGAAAAATATGACACTCCTCTATACATTTACAATTTTGATTATATTACAGAAAAATATAATGAACTTAAAGAGGCATTTGAGGGACACAAATCTCTCATATCCTATGCAGTGAAAGCCAACTCAAACTTATCCGTAATCCGACATCTCTCCAATATGGGTTCAGGTGCAGACTGTGTCAGTATAGGTGAGGTCAAAAGAGCATTGAGAGCAGGAGTAGCGAAATATAAGATCATATTCTCTGGAGTAGGCAAGAGAGATGAGGAGATAACAGAGGCTCTCAAAGATGATATATTGATGCTAAACTTAGAGAGTGAAGCTGAGATGAAGAGGGTAGAGCAAGTAGCCAAAGAGCTGGACAAAGAGGCTAGAATATCTATCCGAGTCAATCCCAATATAGATCCACAAACACACCCATATATATCTACAGGATTACACGAAAATAAGTTTGGTGTAGAGATAGATATAGCAAAGAGGATGTATATATATGCCAAAAAATCAAAATATCTAAATCCTATCGGTATACATTTTCATATAGGCTCTCAACTAACAGAACTCAATCCTATCAAAGAGTCTTGTGAAATAGTAGCAGATTTAGTAAGAAGTCTAAATGCTATCAATATAGAGATTAAGTTTTTTGATGTTGGTGGAGGTCTTGGGGTAGTCTATAGCGATGAGAATACAATATCCCCAAAAGATTATGCCGATGTGATCTTCTCTGCTATCAAGGGGTTGGATCTTACTGTAGTGTGTGAACCTGGTAGATACCTCTTAGCAAATGCAGGATACTTCATAACAAAAGTTTTGTATGAAAAAGAGAATGGCAACAAGAGATTTGTGATAGTAGATGGTGCTATGAATGATCTAATCAGACCTAGCCTATACAATGCATATCATAAGATTGAGGCGATAGCCAAAGAGCCGATAGAAGATAGCAAGATGAGTGTCGCAGATGTAGTTGGTCCTATATGCGAAAGTGGGGACTTTTTTGGCAAAGATATACCACTACCACCACTAAAACACAATGATCTACTTGTGATATATAGTGCTGGTGCTTATGGTTTCACTATGGCAAGTAACTACAACACAAGGAGTCGCTCTGTAGAGGTAGCACTCCATAGTGGCAAAGACTACTGTATAAGAAAGAGAGAGAGCTTTGAGGACCAAATAGAACTTGAGTTGTCTTGTGATAGTAGTTGGCAAGATATATAGTTATATCTATACAAAAGGATAGGTTATGGAATTGGATGAACTAAGAGCAAAGATAGATAACATTGATGACAATTTATTAAGATTGTTAAATGAACGAATGGAGTATGTCCATAATGTAGGAGAACTCAAAAATACAACAGGTGCTCCTATATATAGACCAGAGAGAGAACAGGCTATACTCAATAGACTCAAATCTAACAATAGAGGCAAGTTGACCAACTCTGCAATTGAAGCACTTTTCCTCGAACTCTTTGCTGTAGCTAGAAATCTGGAACTACCTGAAAAGATTGCTTACCTAGGACCAGAGTCTAGCTTCACATGCGAAGCAGCAAAAAATCGTTTTGGTGCTATGAGTTCATATCTACCCATAGGATCTATCAAGGGTGTATTTCGTGAAGTCTCTGGCGGAAAAGCCAAATATGGTGTAGTACCTATAGAGAATAGCTCAAATGGTCTAGTTAATGATACTATCCAATCTCTAAGTAGATATGATTTGAAGATTATTGCAGAGGTTGCACTAGATATACATTTGGTATTTGCAACTACATGTAATGATATAAGAGATATCAAAGTGATATATTCAAAAGATATAGCTTTTGGACAATGTAGCAATTTTTTGGAAGATTTTGGTCTAAATGATGTAGAGCAGATACCTATAGACTCTACTGCAAAAGCCGCCAAAATAGCATCCCAAACACCAAATAGTGCAGCCATATGTGCCAACTCTGCCTCCACAACATATAGTATCCCCGTACTTTTCAAAAATATAGAAGACAATAGTGACAATAGAACTAGATTTTTTGTGGTGAGTGATTTTGAAAATCTATCTAGTGGCAATGATAAGAGTTCTATTTTGGTCAAATTACCAAATACCCCTGGAGCTCTTTTTGATTTCCTCAAAGATTTTAATGATGCTCATATCAATCTAGCAAAGATAAAATCACATATAGTTGCGGGTGACTCCATCTTCTTCTTGGAATTTGATGGACATAGAGAGGATGAGAAGATAAAAAAGATATTTGACAAACATAGAGAATCTATCAAGTTTTTGGGTTCTTATGTCAAAGAGACAGAAGATGTATAGGAGTGCATAGTGAAACCAAACAGAGTGTTGGAAAATATAAAAAATTATGAAGCTGGAAAGCCCATAGAGTTGGTGGTTAGAGAGTTTGGTATAGCTCCAAAAGATGTAATTAAATTGGCTTCAAATGAGAACCCTATAGGGACGAACCCATCAGTACAAAAAGCTATAGCCAATAGTGCAGATAAAGCACACTTGTATCCTGATGATAGCTCATATGAACTCAAAGAGGCATTGGCTTCCAAGTATGGTATAGATGATAGCGAAGTTATCATAGGTGCAGGTAGCGATCAGATATTGGAGTTTATATCAAGGGCATTTCTTGATGAAGATAGTTCAGTTTTGATGAGTCAAGTTACATTTGCAATGTATGAGATATATGCAAAGCAGATGGGAGCCACTATCATCAGAACCCCTAGCTACCAACATAGAGTAGATGAGTTTATATCTGCATACAAGAGAGACCACCCAAAGATCATCTATATATGTACGCCAAACAACCCTACAGGTGATGCCATCACTAGAGATGATGTACAAAAGATCATAGATAGTGTAGATAGTAGTGAGACACTGATAGTGGTAGATGGTGCATATATGGAGTATGCTTCTGCCAAGGATGAGATATACCACATTGGACCAAAAGATATAATAGAGTATCCAAATGTGATCTATCTAGGAACTTTTTCAAAAGCTTATGCTTTAGGTGGCATGAGGATAGGATATGGGATAGCCAACCAAAAGTTGATAAAGATATTGGATAAACTAAGACCACCTTTTAATATCACGACCCTATCACTGCTATCTGCTATAGAGGCACTAAAGGATGAACAGTTTGTCATAGACTCTATCTCCCTTCACCAAGATCAGATCAAGAGATATGAGGAGTTTGCAGATACCCTAGGGATCAAATATATAGATAGCTACACCAACTTCATAACTTATCTATTTGACCAGACAGAGTATAACTCCACAGATATATCTAATGCACTACTTAAAAAAGGGGTTATCATTAGAGATTTGGCATCTTATGGTATGAATGCTATTCGGATTACTGTAGGGACACAAGAGCAAAACAGTACTCTTTTTGAGAAGTTTTTAGAGGTTACTGCTTGAAACGAGTAGAGATACTCAAAGCCAAAGAGGTAGAGATAGAGGTAGAGGATTTTAAACCATACTCTTTTCTTAGAGATGAAGAGTATTTGAGTAGCGTAGAGCTACTTGAGTATTTTCAGAGGAAAAATAGTAAAAAAAGTATCAAGAGATTGGCACAAAAGAGTGATCTCCCATACAGCAGGGAGAAGATACTCTTTACTATAGATATTATAAATATGATGTTAAATGAGATAAATGATGGAAAATAGAAATATAGATATAAACTCCTACAGCATAGAAGAGTTGAATGATATTGCCCAAAAAATAAGAGACAAGATACTTAGTACAGTCAGTCAAAATGGAGGTCATCTTAGTTCGACACTAGGAGCGACAGATCTCATAGTCGCTATGCATTTTGTGTTTGATGTCGAAAAAGATCCATTTATATTTGATGTAAGTCATCAAGCATATGCACATAAGCTATTGACAAATAGATGGGATAGCTTTGATACACTTCGTCAATTTGGTGGTATCAGTGGCTATACCAAACCACTAGAGTCAGAGTATGACTACTACTGTGCAGGACATAGCTCCACATCTATCTCTTTGGCTGTTGGTGCAGCAAAAGCTATAGCTCTCAAAGGAGAAGACCGTATACCTGTAGCATTTATAGGCGATGGCAGTATGAGTGCTGGTATGGTATATGAGGCTCTCAATGAGTTGGGAGTTAGCAAATATCCAGTTGTTATCATACTCAATGACAATGAGATGAGTATAGCAAAACCTATAGGTGCTGTAAGTAAATACCTATCACAAGGCATGGCTAGTCCATTTTTCCAAAAGATGAAGAAGGGTACAGAGCATCTGCTAGAGCATCTCCCTAATAGTGCTACATATTTAGCTAAAAGATTTGAAGAGTCCTTGCGTCTCATTACACCAGGAATTTTGTTTGAAGAGTTGGGCATAGAGTATATAGGACCTGTAGATGGTCACAATATAGAAGGTCTCATAGAGACACTAGAGATAGCCAAAAACTTGGGCAGACCAGTTATCATACATGCCCAAACAACCAAAGGCAAAGGGTATGAGATAGCTGAAGGCACAAAAGAGCATTGGCATGGCGTGGGTGCTTTTGACTTAAAGACAGGCAAAAGCAATAAAAGGAGCTCTTCCAAAAATGCTACAGCCATATTTAGTGAAACAGTAATAAGATTGGCTAGTGAAGATGAAAAGGTAGTAGGTGTGACTGCTGCTATGCCTAGTGGGACAGGGATGAGTGGTGCTATAGAGAAGTTTCCTGATAGATTTTGGGATGTAGCTATAGCAGAACAACATGCAGTTACATCAATGGGTGCATTAGCAAAAGAGGGGTTCAAACCATTCTGTGCTATCTACTCTACATTTTTGCAAAGAGGTTACGACCAAGTGATACATGATATAGCTCTTATGGATTTGGGGGTAACCTTTGCTATAGATAGAGCAGGTATAGTTGGGGAGGATGGAGAGACTCACCAAGGAGCATTTGATATATCATTCCTAAGAGCCATTCCCAATATGACACTATTGGCACCATACAATGAAGATAGCATGATCAAAGCGTTGGAGTTTGCCAAAGATTATGCTCACCCTTGTGCTTTGCGTTACCCTAGAGGTGCATTTATAGCTGAAGATAGAGAGACACCACTATATCAACTAGGCAAATCAGATCTACTACAAGAGGGAGATGATACTCTTTTTATAGGCTACGGAAATGGGGTAGGTAGTGCTATAGAGACCTCCAAACTTATTGATAGAGATATAGCTATTTTAGATTTGCGTTTTGTGAAGCCATTGGATGAAGAGCTATTGAGAGTATTATCAAAAGAGTATAAAAAGTGGTATATATTTAGTGATAGTGCTAAGATGGGTGGAGTTGGATCTGCAATATTAGAATTTTTAAGTCAAAATAGGATAAATGATATTACTCTAACTTCATTTGAGTATGATGATGAGTTTATTACACATGGTAATAGTACTTTAGTAGAAGAGTCTTTAGGTAGACTACCTAAACAGTTGGCAAAAAAGATATCAGATGATATAGAAGCATGATACTCTACTCACTCTATGAGTTTGAATAAGTATTGAAAAAATTTTTATTCAAGTTCAGTGACAGTGAACAAAATTAATAAAGGATTTAAAAATGGCTAACGAATACATTTTTACAAGTGAATCAGTAACTGAAGGGCATCCAGATAAGATGGCTGACCAGATTTCAGATGCAGTACTAGATCATATCATATCTAGAGATTCACAAGCTAGAGTAGCGTGTGAAACACTACTTAGCAATGGTTTTTGTGTTATCGCAGGAGAACTCAAAACTACAGCATATGCACCTATGCAGGAGATAGCTAGAGAGGTGGTACGAGATATCGGCTATACTGATGCAGCATATGGGTTTGATTATCGTAGTGCAGGAGTACTCAATGGCATAGGTGAGCAGAGTCCAGATATCAACCAAGGTGTAGACCAGAGTGGTGGTGATATAGGGGCAGGTGATCAAGGATTGATGTTTGGATATGCCTGTAGAGAGACTCCAGAGTTGATGCCTCTACCTATATCATTGGCACACAAGATCACATCCAAACTAGCAGAGGTGAGAAAGAATGGCACAGTACCATTTCTACGACCAGATGGCAAAGCACAAGTAAGTGTCAAGTATGTAGATGATAAACCTGTAGCTATAGATACTATAGTAGTCTCTACACAACACCACCCAGAGACTTCACTAGAGAAGGTTCAAGAAGCAGTACTAACTGAGGTGATAAAAGCTGTCATTCCCGCAGAGCTTATGAGCGATGATATTGTATACCATATCAATCCCACAGGTCGTTTTGTGATAGGTGGTCCTCAAGGAGATGCAGGACTTACTGGACGAAAGATCATTGTTGATACATATGGTGGCTCTTGTCCACATGGTGGTGGTGCATTTTCTGGCAAAGATCCTACCAAGGTAGATAGAAGTGCAGCCTATGCAGCGAGACATGTAGCAAAAAACCTTGTCGCATCAGGTGCTTGTGAAAAAGTTACTATACAGATAGCATATGCTATAGGTGTAGTAGAACCTGTATCTATATATGTAGATACTCAGGGTACTGCTATAGTAGATGAGGAGAAGATAGTATCTTGTGTCAAGTCTCTATTTGATTTGACACCTAAGGGTATTATTGAGTCATTAGATCTACTTAGACCTATATACAGAAAAACTGCTGCATATGGTCATTTTGGTAGAGAAGAAGATGAGTTTAGTTGGGAAAAATTGAACCGTGTTGAAGATATTAAAAGCTATCTTGGACTATAATTTTATTTTTTAAAGAATGTTTTTATTTAGTTTAGATATAGTTTTTATGTAATTTGATTTTAAGGAGAAAAAATGGCAGTAATTATTACAGATATTTGTATTAACTGTGCGGCATGTATTGATGAGTGTCCAGTAGAAGCGATTGTTGATGAGGACGATAACCCAACAGGTGAAGAGACATATTATGTGTATGCAGATAAGTGTGTAGAGTGTGTAAGTTATCATGATGTTCCAGCTTGTGCTGAAGCTTGTCCGACTGAGGGTTGTATCCAATGGGATGATGCTGTTGACGGCATGCCAACTTCTGAAGCTAGAGGAGAAAAAGGTACTCCAGTTATCGAAGATTAAATTTTTGGGTCATGTTGACATATCTGTAGACATGACCTAAAGAACTCTTGGGTGAGTCTCTCTATATCATCTCCTATATTTGATATTTTGAGCCTTTAACCTCTCTATACCACCACCATAAACCCTACCTCTAAAATCACTCCAATCTCTTATATCCTGATCACTCCAAGCTACTTCAGATAGTGCCAAGACTCTAGGCCAAGCTAGATAGTCTGCTATAGATCTATTGAGTAGAGTCTCTGACCATAGATTGGCCTGTATGCCCTTGATATATCTACTATTTTTAGGGTGATAAGAGTAGACCTTTTTCAAACTAATAGGTGTAGACCAAGTGTGTCCATACTCACCTTTGGCTCGGCTATATCGCTGATCAAAGTAGAGATATTGCACTGGTGATAGTATGGCACTATAGCCTTTGGATATGATCTTATCAGCTGATTTTGGACTCTTCCAAGCCATTACGATACTACTCTCTCTTAGCTTTGGCTTACCATCTATGATCTCTTGCCACCCTATAAGTTTGCGATGGTGTCTCTGTAGTATCTTATCTACCTTTGTGAAAAAATAGTTTTGCACCTCTCTTCTATTTTTGAGATGGTATCTCTTCATCATACTCTTTACTGCTGGTGATTTAGCCCAAGCCCCCTTTGGTACCTCATCACCACCCATATGTATATACCCAAAAGGAAAGAGTGATACCACTTCAGAGACAACACCATCTATGAACTCATAACTACTCTTCATAGCTGGGTTTATAGTATTGTTTGATACCCTCTGGATAGATCTGAAACTACTTTTATCTCTAGGATCTAGTAGTAGATTGGGGTATGATACTACTGCTGCTTTAGAGTGAGCAGGTATATCTATCTCTGGCAATATCTCTACATATCTAGCTTTGGCATATGATACTATATCTCTGATCTGTCGCTGTGTATAGTACCCACTATATCTGCCTGATTTTTTGCCTCTGATAGCTGGATATGTAGAGTATGGTAGTTTGGTTCCATCACCTCTTGTAGCTCCTATCTTGGTAAGTAGTGGGTATCTCTTGATCTCTATACGCCACCCCTCATCATCACTCAAGTGCCAATGAAATCTGTTGAGTTTATATTGTGCCATTCTATCTATAAACTTCTTGATATAGTCTACACTAAAAAAGTTGCGTGAGCTATCTAGCAACATACCACGCCAACTATATCTAGGATAATCCTCTATCCTACAACACTCAATACGCCACACTCTTTTATGACTATTTTGTTTAGACCATATCTGAGCATCCATTAACTGCATCAAAGATATAGTAGCATAGAAAAATCCTGCACCATCTCTAGCCTCTATAGTGATATGATCTTGGGATATATCTACTATATACCCCTCTACCCTTTTGATCTTTTGTTTGTTGATATGGTAGGATATATTAGAAGATTTTTGAGTAGATACCACTCTATAGCCTGATACTCTATAGAGATGCTCTTGTAGATACTCTATAGCATCTTTTGACAATAGAGTATCTGTAGATATGGTAGTATGCTTAGTGATCTCAAACTCCCCTACCCTATCTATACTCTTTTGAGGTTTTGGTATGATAGAGTTGGCACTAAGTGGGGATATCACCAACCATACTATGACAGATAGTTTGAAGATATTAAAAATCACTCTCACCACTTTGTAGTAGCTTATTTAGATCAAAGTGTTTTGATTTTGGCTCTAGCTTGATACTCTCTACACTCTTTTCTCTACTCCTCTTAGCCACTTTTTTCTTATCTGTAACCTCTTTTGCCTTTTTGATAGCTCTCTTTGAAACCTTTTTTGTACTCTTTTTGGATACTATCTTTTTAGTTTTTGTACCTTTTTTTAACTTGCTCCTCTTTTTGCTACTAGGCTTTACCTTCTTGATAGGAGAAGTTTTGACTAGATTGAACATATGATTATTGACATATGGGTATCTACTAGATGGATTCCACAGTAGCCACCCTGTGGCATTGCTATCATCAGATGCCTTTATCTGTTGGGCTATCTCATACTCTTTATAATCTTTTCTAGCAAAAGCATAATCCCTAAATGATTGCAACCATGGTCTGATCCTGATAGGATCTATATCACTATGTGCTTTTAGGATACTAGCCTTTACTATCTGATATGGATACTCTGTAGGGTCACTAAAACCTAGCGTCCACTTATGAAATCCTGATGGGTATAGCATAGGATATATATAGTCTGTATGTTTAGCTAGACTTGCTACCGTCTGACCTATATGTGTATCTGTCTTATTCCATGCTACATAGCCAAATATATCTACAGATATAAATACAGGATATGCCATAAGCCTCTTTTTTGCCCTATACAAGAAGTTTTCTATAGCAGATATACGATTGGCTTGAGTATCTGCTTTGGCAAATCTAAGCCCCTCTTTGGCAGGAAAGCGGATATAGTCGAAGTTTATCTCATCAAATCCCGCCTTTGCTACCTCTACTGCGATATTGAGTGTATAGTTTTGTGCTTTTGTAGAGTGTGGATCTACCCATGCTGTATTGTGTGTATCTATCCAGACTTTACCATTGGCACTCTTGACTGCTCTTGATGGAAAGCTTTTTGCCTGTTTGGTATCTTTGAATACTGCTATCCTAGCTATGGTATAGATCCCCATCTCTTTGAGATCCTTGATAGACTTAGAGAGGTTAGATATAGTTGTGATCTTTGAAGCACCTATCTTTTTGGGTTCAGAGAGTTTTGTATTATAAGAGATATTACCTTTTACATCTTTGATATCCATGATGACTGCATTCATCTGTGTAGATTTGATCTTGGCTAAAACTTTGGCAAATGATTTACTCTTGGGATTTGCAGCATAGAAGTTGAGATAGAATGCCTTGATTTTGAATGGCTCCAATCTATATGTACTATTTGCAAACTGTTCAAAACTAGATACCTTTGTAGGTAGATAACCATAAGCTTTGATCTGCAGATGCTCTGCTTTGGTATCTATATGAAATGTACCATTTTCATCTGTCTTTACACTATGTTTGGCATCACTTACCATTGCACCCTTTATAGCTTTGCCACTCTTGCTATCTATAACCACTCCACTAAATGCAGCATAGCTATAGATAGTAGCCAATATTATGAAAGATAGTACTCTTCTCACTTTGTTCTACTCTCTTTTTCTACTATACCGCTACGACCAAATCTTCTCGAAAGCTCCTGCTTGACTCTATCTGGAGATATATCACGATACCCCAACCCAACAAGTGTATGGTATAGCAGATCAGCAGACTCATATATCACCTGCTCATCGCTCTCACTATCTATAGCTACACACACCTCATCTGCCTCCTCTCTTATCTTGGAGAGCATCAACTCTTTATCATTGAGTAGTTTTTTTGTCCATGATTTGGCAGAGTCATCACTTTTGCGTTCTAGTATAGTATGGTAGAGTGTATCTACTACACTATAGATAGCATCTATATCTACCACCTTATCAGCTATGACCTCATCTCTTGTTACAGAGGTAAAGAAACAACTTTTTCTACCTGTATGACATGCTACTCCCTTCTGCTCTATCTTGAGTATGAGTGTATCCGCATCACAATCTAGCAAGATATCTACTATCTTTTGTGTATGCCCTGAGCTTTCACCCTTTTTCCATATGCGTTGTCTACTTCTACTAAAGTAGTGAGCATACCCTGTAGATAGTGTCAAATTATACGCCTCTTCATTCATATACGCCAACATTAGTATCTCATTGGTATCACTCTCTTGAGCTATCGCTGGTATAGTAGGATTTTTTATCCAATCTATAGTCATTTTTTTCCTTTTTTATTGATTGATGATTTTGATATCAGGTGGATTTAGGTAACACAAAATCAGAGTCTTATCAGACTCATTGGATTTATATGTTTAGAGTTTTTTGTCGCTTCAAAGATCAATTTTCTAGAGACTTTACCTATAACATAACCCTTTTTGATTCTGCTACCCTTCTGTATTGTAGGAGCTATCCTTGATAGACCTGCATATATAGTGTGCATCTTTCTGCTATGGGAGACCACTACAACTTTGCCAAGCATAGAGCTACTACCAGCAAATACTACTTTGCCATTGAGTACATTTCTTACTTTTGCATTTGGGATAGGAGCCTTAAGAGTAATTGATTGGTTGAATATCTTTATATTATATATAGGGTCTATATATGTACCAAACCTCTTGACTATCTTAGCTCCAGATATAGGAGATATAGTTTTGCCCCCGTGATAAGCATATATCTTACTTCTCTTGTATGACGAACCTATCTTTTTGATGCTACTTATTGATGTTTTTGTTCTCTTTTTTGTATTGTATACAACTTTTTTACCCTCTGCTCTAGCCTTCTTCCTTGCTAATTCTCTTTTTCTTCTCTCCTCTTTTTTGCGTCTCTCCTCTGCTAACATCGCTGCTTTTTGTTGAGCTATAATCCTCTTCTCTTCCTCTACTTGTTTTTTATGTAGTATGTTTAGCTCTGCAAGTGTAGATCTAAGAGCCGTCTGCTCATCCAAAGTTTTTTGTAGTTTAGATTGATACTGATTTTCACTATTTGAGAGTTTTTTCAATAGATCTTTTTTGATATTTCTCTTCTTCTCGTACTCTCTTCTTAGTTTAGTAATTCTATCTATTATCTTTTTTGCACTAGTTCGCTTCTCTATAATCTCTCTCTTGATTGTAGCTTTTTGATCTATCTGCTTTTTGAGTTTTGCCAAATCTATATCATTTTGCTTTCGCAAAAGTTGATATACCTCTTTCATCACTATAGATTCTCTAGTATCTTCATGTGATTGACTCATAGCATATATGATACTAGATTGATTTGCCAATATCTCTATAAATTTTCTCTTTTTCTCTTTTAGTTTTTTGTTGATCTCATCTAGGCTCTTATCATACTGTTCCAACTCTATTTTAGAGGCTTGGTAGATTTTTTTATTGGAGTCAAACTCTTGGCTTAACTTCTCCAATTTTTTATTTAGCTCTCTATTTTCTCGATTTGCCCTATCTATATCTTTTGCTATCTTATCTAGCTGTGTAGCTACTACCTTCTGCTTCTTTACACTCTTGTCGAGACTCATTACTGAGTTTTTTATCTTTTTTTCTGTCGATGGCACAGCCCATACCTCAAGCCCATATATCATATATATGATCAGCAAGATGATTTTTTTCATATCCTACTCTCTGTTGCTAAAGACTACAATAGATACAGAGACAATAACGATCAATATAGATATACCAAATAGTATAAAAAAATCTGTTACTTGAAATAGTAGGGTCTGTTTTTGAGATAGTATATCCATATGACTATCTATCGCTAATTTATATTTCAGAGTGATAAACAATCCACTAGTAGTAAATGCCGAGATGATAGCATCTACGAAAGCCACACGAAACAGCACTCCACTCCTCAACATCAGCGAAGCACCAAAGATCTTCATCACCTGCATCCTCTCTTTGTGTGCATATCTCCATATCTCCATCTGCTTGATGATCAAAAATAGACTAATGACACTCATAAAACCTATAAAGACTTTGAGTATAAGCTTGATAAATGAGAAGAGTCTATAGCTATCAGTATAGCTACTACCAAATGTCTCTACTCTTTTTATATACGGACTCTCTTCTATATCATTTTTGATATCCTCTAGTAGCGAACTGCTCAGATAACCATCTAGTTTGAGATTGTAAAAGTATGGTAGGGATTTGAGTATCTCTTCTGCGTTAGATTGGCTCATACCTTTAGATATCTGCTTTGCCAACTCATCTTTATCTATCTCCAAGCTCTGCTTTATGTGACTATTTAGCTTTTTGAAATTTTCCAACTTCATGGGCTGTTTGGCTACTGCAAACATAGAGTAGCCCTCTCGAAGACCCTTTTCATAGCTATTGGTAGTACGATCAAAGACTAGAAAAAACTCTATCCCAAGAAGTATTGCCATCATAGGAAATATAAATGCAAGATGATTTCTAATGAACTTCATAAACACCTCTATGCTCTATGATAAAGTGTCTATATGGATGGCTAAATATAGATGGTATCCTGTGTGTCACTACCAATACTGTAGCCTCTAGTTGTTCACAAGCATTCTCCATTAGATCCCATATGACATTAGATGAGTACTCATCTAGATTTCCTGTAGGCTCATCTGCTAATATCAAAAATGGATTTTTAGCCAATGCACGAGCCACCCCTACTCTCTGCTGCTCACCACCACTCAACTCTAGTGGATATCTATCTTTGTATTTAGATAGTCTAACATGTTTGAGAAGTCTCTCTGCTTGTGTCTCTTGTACCTCCATTGAGTATCCTGCTATCATCAGTGGCAAAACTGCATTCTTTTTCACTGTCCACTCATTGATAAGTTTATAATCTTGAAATATGATACCCAAATGTGTTCTAAGCTCTTGTAGTTTTTTATTGCTGATAGTTGACATATCAAGCCCACCTACTATGACACTACCACTCTTGGGCTTGAGTTGCCCATAAAAAGATTTGAGTAGTGTAGATTTGCCACTACCACTAGGTCCAGTGATAAATATAAATTCACCCTTTTTGACTGAAAACGATGTATCTTTGATGATATCTTCATCTCCATAAGAGAGTGTGAGGTTCGTTGCATTTATTACGAAATTTGTGGACATGTCAAATACTCCCTTATCTTTTGGTGTGCCAAATAGTTGACTCTTGTCTTAATAGGTGTAGATGGATAGTATCTACAGTCACTATCATCTATCACTATATATTTATGTTCTGGTCTATCGAAGCTACCAAAGGCAGATTTGATGAGTAGACCACTATCTCCTATCTTGTATATCCTCTCAAAATGTACAAAATACCCATCCTCTACTATAGCTCTATTTGGTAGAGTAGTCTCCATACTGCATAGATATCTCTGATCCGTAAAAGAGAATTCAATTCGATCTGATAGAGTATTGCTATCAGAGAACTCTTTGGATATAAGATGAACTTCATATATATCCTTCTCTTGTCGTCTCCATCTCGCCTCATATTTGCTAGTAATAGCCAACTCTGTGTTTTTGACCACTACCACTTCTACTTTCGGAAGATCGAAAAATACCTGCATACTATACCAAAAGTAGTTATCGCTATCGGTACGAAGCTCAAGCTTACCGTTGGGAGATAGTACTCTTAGTGATTCGGATACAAAACTAGAGCTTATGACTCTTCTGTGAGGCTTTTTATCCCAAGGTACTGGAAAATGGACAAAAATCTGACTACATAGATTTGATGGCAACATCTCCAAAAAGAGTCTTGCGTCATAGTTGACTACCCAAATATTGTTCAAAGATTGTAACTCTATCTGCTTGAGTAGTTGCTGGGCTGATGGGGTATGTATCTCTATACCTATATACAATCTATCTGGATTTTGTTGTGCTTGGTATAGTAGATGTCTACCACTACCAAATCCTACCTCAACCGCTACACTCTCCCAATCAAACTCTATAGACTCAAAATCTTTGATCTTTTTAAAAAATTTTGATGATAGTGCAGGTTTGCTATGGGATATAGCGATATTAGATGTGACTACATCCAACTCTAGCTCATCAACAAGTAGAGCCAATGCCTCTTTGATGAGATCTACTTTGAGTGGTCGACTTACTTTATCATACTTGATCATATCCAACTCATCTTCTCTCTTGATCTGTAGCAGAAACTCTTCATTTTGATAAGCTACACCAAATAGTAGATCACTGCCACTTAATGGATCAGCTCTAAAAGATACTATAGATGATCTCTTCTCTATACTATTGAATATCTCATCACTAATTTTTTTGACTTTTATATGTGGCATCTATCTCTCTTAATTTATTATCTGATAGTACTATTTTGTGTTAATGAATATAATAGCAGAAAGTTGTTTAAGAGTGCTTTTGTAGAGGTCAAAAATAACTCAATAATTTTTTGAGATCCCTACAGCTACTCCCCAATCTAGGTATCAGACGAATAATAGGCTTATCTACAGTTGGTTGCCTAATAGCTCCTACTAAAAAACCTTGAGATATCAACTCTTTTTGTAACTCTACCACCTTACTATTTGAGCTCTGTTCTATAGGTACTATCAAGGAGTTGGACTCTATACCCACTATATCTTGGACGATGCGTAACCTCTTGCAGATCTTTTTATGGTATTTATGCGATTTTTTGACTATATGATCTATATTGACTAGTGCTAAAGCTATATCAAATATAGATGGGGCTGTGGAGTATATGATAGGTTTGGCACGATTTTCTAAAAATGATACTATCTCACTACTAGCCAATATATATGCTCCATAGCTACCATAAGCTTTGCCTAGCGTACCCATCTTGATATAGTTTGGCTTGATAGCTATATCATAGTGTTCAAATATACCCAATAGAGTCTCACCTACCACTCCAGAGCTATGAGCCTCATCTACTATAAGTATAGCTCCTATACTATCTGCTACCTGTATGATATCTCTACTACACAACTCACCACTCATAGAGTATATGCCCTCTATCGCTACTATATTGCGTCTACCACCATATCTATCTATCTTCTCTCTGAGGTCATCTACACTATTGTGATCAAATTTAACTACCCTATCACCTAGTAGTCCAGAAGCCATCACACCACTAGCATGATACTCTTCATCCAAGAAGAGCCTATCTCCCCTGCGTACCAATGCCTCTATCAGAGATAGATTTGCCAAAAATCCAGACCCAACAACCAACCCATCTTCAAACCCATTCAGAGAAGCCAATCTATCTTCAAATAGTTTATGTATAGGGTGATAACCATTAACAAGCATACTAGCTTTTGGTGCGATAGTTTTGTACTCTTGCAGTAGAGATATAGCACTATTGAGCTGTTTTTTATCTGATGCCAATCCTAGATAATCATTGGATGCAAAATCTATAAGGGATTCATCAAATATAACCCTCTCACGAAAACGATTTGATTTTTTGAGGGCTTTTAGTTGGGTTTGATACATATCTGTCTCATCTGAATAGTCATTAACTATATCAGAAAATGACCATATTGTGATCTACTCTGGAGGTAGCAGATCATCCATAGCACTATCTACTGCACTATCTACATCTATATCTTCTTCTCTTTTGGGTAGTGGAGGGACTACACCTCTCTTGCGTGGTGCATGGTAAATAGGTTTAGGTTTCTCTACCTCATCTACTACCACTACTGGCTTTGGAGCTTGTTTGGTAGAGCAACCAACAAACATCAACATTGCAAATATAGTCATCAAAATATATCTCATCACAAAACTCCTGCAATTTTTATGTATATTATAACCTATCTCAACTTTACTAATTACTTTAGTTCTACTCTATTTGGATATAATATCTCTTTTAATTTAATTTTGTGAAGATTTATATAGATGAACAGTAGAGAAAAACAAGATATAGTCAGAATAACAATAGGCTTTTTAGTAGCTATACTACTGCACCTTTTGATACTATTGATATATCTACTTAGCAACCAAAAGATACTATTTCCAGCATCCAAACCAAACAACCAAAAGATGACTATAGATCTTAGAAAGTTTGTACCACCACCAGCACCTAAACCTATAGTGGTACCAAAGCCAACTGTGGCACCAAAACCTATAGAAAAACCTAAACCCATAGAGAAACCAAAAACTCAACCAAAAAGAGAGATCATAGATAAGAGCAAAAAAAGATTTGTAGCCAAAGAGGATACCCAAGAGAACAATATCACAAAAGAGAGCAAAACTATAAAAAAAGTAGAGAAGAGTGAGCCAAAAAAAGAGGAAAAGGTAGAGAAGAAGATAGCAAAACCTATAGTTAAAAAAGAGCAAAAAAAGATACCTAAGCAGAGCATACCAAAAAAGCATACTCCTAGTAGCAGAGCAAAGAGAAGTAGCTCCCACTCACCTCTAGCCAAATCTCTAATGAATAGCAGCAGAGCTAGATCAATCCAGACAAAATATAGTCGTAGAGAGGTGAGTGAAGCTACTAAAAGGGTCATCAATAAACTATATGGAAAAGAGTTTGATAGCTTTGGTGAAGCACAGAAGAGATTTATAGAAAATAATCTAGCAATGATACATACTATCACACAAAGAACATTAAGTCGCAATGGATACCCAGAAGTAGCTGCTAGGACAGGTCAAGAGGGTGTAAATATAGTCTCATTCTATCTGCACCCAAATGGCAATATCAGCAATCTAAGATTAGAGTACTCTATGGGGCACGAGATACTAGATCAAAATACTCTAAAGGTGATCCGCATAGCCTACAAAGACTATCCACTACCAAAGAAAAAGACAAAGATCAAATTTTATGTAGAGTATAGTATATATTAGGGTTTCTATCAGAGAGTACTCTTGGTGTCAGCTACACATTTTTACTTTTGAACCCCAATTGTGAAAATAGTATCAAGAGCTACAATACAATAATATAGCAAAAAAACTACCATCTTTTTGGAGCAAGGACTTTAGTCCCGTAAAATAGTATCCTGTTTCATAGGACTCTTAGACTAAACTCCAAAAGTTGAGAAGAGAAGATTCTTTCATAATCTAATGAGTTATACTAATTTTATAATTTGGGTTAAAACTTTGGAGTAACAAATAGCACTTCAAACTCAAGATAATCAAGTGGATAGTTGTCTAGTAGATCTTTTATCTCTCTATAGCTTAGCCGTCTCTCTCCACCACTAGTGCCACTCTCTTTGATATATCGTAACATCTTGTATGTATTGTCAAAGTGAAGTTTATATCTGATAGTCTCATAGTTTGCATCAAAATATTGATCTATATTGGATTTGACTATATCTATGCTATATATAGGTGAGCTTATATCAGCTATCTTGTGAAGCGTATGAAAAGTACCCGAAGTAAATATAGATAGATAGAACTCTTTGGATAGTTTCGATATAGATGATAGAGTAAGATCAAGATCTCTACTCCACTGTAGAGCAGAGGATGATATAAGTAGATCATATGGTGGATAAAATTTTTCAAACAATAGTGAAGAGTTAAAATCACCCTCTATCAATCTAATACCCCTACCCTTTGGATGCAGATCCAACATCTCTGTAGATATATCTACTGCTGTAAAACTCTCAAATGCTATATTTTGATCCAACAAATTTCTATAGACTTCACCTCTACCACAACCTATATCCAATATATGACTATATGATCTATCTGCAATTGTTGATATAAGTTTTTTTGCTACTTCTGTCTGTATTGTATTGTGTTTGTCGTAAGTGTCAGCAAACCTAGAAAACTCTTGGGCGATCCTCATCATACATTTAACTCATTTTCATAATTTTTTGGTATAATCCACAAAATTATACCCAAATTAGGTTAGGAGTAGCTCCATAATAACCTATATTTCAAAGAGGAATCAATGACATCAACACTTTTAATCGTGCAGATCGTTCTGTCTATCGCTATCACTATCTCTGTATTGCTACAAAAAAGTTCTAGTATAGGACTAGGAGCATATAGTGGTAGTAACGAATCAATGTTTGGAGCCAAAGGACCTATGGGTTTTTTGGCAAAAGTAACCTTTACACTAGCACTACTATTTGTACTTAATACATTGGCACTAGGTTATTTCTATACCAAAGAGAACAAGAGTTCTGTAGTGGATACTGTAGAGTCTGTAGTCCCAGTATCTCCCGAAAAGACTACAGCAGCACCAGTAGCTCCATCGGCACCTACTACTAAGAGTACAGAGAGTCTACCAGCTACTCCAGTAGCACAAGAAGAGTCCAAAAGAGCAGTAGAAAAAAAAGAGACAACACCAAAGAGTGAAGATGTGGCTCCAAAAGCTACCAACTAAAATATAGATAAAGATATAGGAGAAAGATATGTTAGAAGAGATTTATAGTGAAACCCAAGAGCATATGCAAAAGAGTATAGAAGCACTAAAGAGAGACTTCTCTACACTAAGGACAGGTAAAGTCACTACAACTATAGTAGACAACATCAAAGTAGACTACTATGGTACACCTACTGCTCTCAACCAAGTGGGAAATGTCATAGCGATAGATGCGACAACTATCTCTATCACACCATGGGAAAAGTCACTACTACCTACCATAGAGAAAGCTATACAAGAGGCAAATATAGGTGTAAACCCAAATAATGATGGGGACTTTATAAAACTATTTTTTCCACCTATGACTGTAGAGCAGAGACATGAGATAGTCAAACAGGCAAAATCTATGAGCGAAAAGGCAAAGATAGCTATCAGAAATATCAGAAAAGAGAATAATGACAGCATCAAAAAGCTAGAGAAAGATAAAGAGATCAGTGAAGATGAGATGAAAAAAGGTCTCGACAGAGTCCAAAAGATCACAGATGAGTATATTGCCAAGGTAGATGATACACTCAAGACAAAAGAAGCAGATATCCTAAAAGTATAATAGATGAATATAGAAAATATATATAGAGAGTCAGGGGCTCTACTAGAGGGACATTTTATACTAAGTAGTGGCAACCACTCCAACAGATACCTACAGAGTGCCAAAGTACTAGAGGATCCAAAGAGATCTTCACTACTAGCAGATGCACTAGCAGAGATGATCAAAAGTAGTGGGATAGATGTAGATACAGTATGTGCTCCTGCACTAGGTGGTGTCATAGCTGGATATGAGTTGGCCAGATCACTAGAGGTGAGAAGTATTTTTGTAGAAAGAAAAGATGGTCAAATGCAACTCCGCAGAGGTTTTGAAGTATCCAAAGGTGAAAAGATCTTGATCTGTGAAGATATCATCACTACTGGTGGCTCTGCTATGGAAGCGGCAACCATCATAGAGGAGTTAGGTGCTAAGGTAGTAGCTTTTGCATCATTGGCAAATCGTGGCTTCTGCCAAAGAGATGGCATAGACAATCCACCAAAAGATGAGTGCAAACTACCCAAGGATGTGAAACTTTTTGCATTGGCTGACTTTGAGTTTGATATGTATAGTGCTGATGAGTGTCCAATGTGTGCTAGTGGTAGCAGAGCTATCAAACCAGGAAGTAGAAGTTAGATATAAGTATGAGATATCTTTTAGCACTACTTATCATCTGCTCATCGATACTACTAAATGCTGACAGCTCATATGATAGAGGCATCAAGCTCTATAGATCTGGTGATTATACTCCTGCAATAAAAGCTTTTTATGTATCTGCTAGACGATACCACAATGTCAACTCATACTACATGTTAGGGAAGATGCATGAGGAGGGTTTGGGTACAGGAGTCAATCTATATACATCTTTCTACTGGTATGAGAAGTCTGCAAAACTCAACCACCCCACAGCACAATACCATTTGGCACAATTTTATGAGATGGGCAAAGGCACTCATAAAGATCTCAAGAGAGCAAAGCTTTGGTATCAAAGATCAGCACAAAATGGAGATAAAAATGCCAAGATAAAATTGGCTCACAAATCACCAGCACCTCAAATAGATAGCGATAAAAAACCCAAAAAAATCAACTCAACAGATGTACTTAAAGATGCTATAGATTCAGATAACGAACCGAGAGATATCAACTCAAATGAGAAAGATCCTACTTCAATCAGCGAAGAGGATAATGAGAGTATAGTCGATATGTTGATGTTCTGGAGATAGGGATTTGATTTGTCTATAGCATTAGCTAGAAAATACCGTCCTAGTACTTTCGATGATCTTATAGGTCAGGAGAGTGTCTCTGGAACATTGAGTTTGGCACTTGATGGAGATAGGCTCTCACATGCATATCTATTCTCTGGATTGAGAGGTAGTGGCAAGACCTCTACAGCTAGGATCTTCGCCAAAGCCCTTCTCTGCGAAGAGGGTCAGAGTTCACATGTCTGTAACAAGTGTAGCCACTGTATAATGGCAAATGAAAATAGACATATGGATATCATCGAAATGGATGCCGCTAGCAACCGTGGTATAGATGATATCAAAGATCTCATAGAGCATACCAAATATAAGCCAAGCTCTGCGAGGTACAAGATCTTTATCATAGATGAGGTGCATATGCTTACACCACAAGCATTCAATGCTCTACTCAAAACACTAGAGGAGCCACCACCATTCATCAAATTTATACTAGCGACTACAGACCCCCTCAAACTGCCGACCACTATACTCTCAAGAACTCAACACTTTAGGTTCAAAAAGATCCCACTCAAGCTTATACTGCAACACTTAGAACATATACTTAACAAGGAGCAAGTGGAGTATGAGAAGGAGGCTTTGGAGATCATAGCAAGAAGTGGTGCTGGTAGCTTGAGAGACTCTTTGACACTACTAGACCAAGCTATAGTATACTCCAAAAACTATGTAGATATAGTCACTGTCACAAATATGCTAGGTATCATAGAGCCAAATCTCTTGGAAAACCTTATAGACAATATTATGCAAAAAGATCATAGTGAGATATTGACATTTATACGATTGGCTTCTGATTATGAGACAGAGATGATAATAGATGAGATGATACTACTTCTCAAAGATCTACTACTCTCTGGGAGTTCCAAAATCCCACCTATGATAATAGATAGGTTTTTTAGGATATTGGCAGATGCAAAACCTCTGCTTAATATTGGTGGGGATGAAGAGTTTATACTATCTCTGACACTATTTAAGATGATGGAGGCTCTTGATATCAAAGATATAGATATGATGATCAAGTCTCTAGAGAGTGAACTCAAAGGTGTAGTCATACCCAAAGATACCAAACCCTCTACCTACCAACCAACCCACAAAGAGAGCATAGAGCCTGTAGCCACAGAACCTACTTTGCTTCATCAAGAGACTACAGAAGAAGAGGAGGAGATTACCCAAACCAAAGCAGATAGTGATGAGATCATAAATTATGCCAATCTTTTCAAAGAGCTTATCAAAAAGATCTATGATAGGGATTATGAACTAGGTAGTGTTTTTGAGAAAAATATATCCTTTGCAAAGTTTGAGAGTGATACATTGAGTTGGGAATCTATAGCAGATAGTGATGACAAAGAGATGCTCAAGAGATACTGGTCTATCATCAAAATGTTTGTCCAAGAGATATTTGGCATAGATACAAAGATAGTAAATATACCCAAAGAGATACCCCAACCAGCAACTAGCTCTACATCTATAGACAGTATAGATGAGCCTGATCTACAGATAGACAACTATGACGATATAGAGATGAGTAACAACCATATCATGCCACCACTAGATGATATAGAGACAACCAAGGAGAGAGAATCATCATCCATACTAGAGGAGCCGATGATAGAGAAAATGATCGAACTATTTGATCCT
>Ga0256913_10000139_pt1 | contig 33554 bp, 18 predicted proteins | sample Axial_MatmetaG_FD_185970 | JGI IMG/M metagenome (GOLD analysis project Ga0256913, IMG submission 185970) | Deep-sea worm associated microbial mat communities from Axial Seamount, Juan de Fuca Ridge, Pacific Ocean - Axial_Mat | ecosystem: Environmental > Aquatic > Marine > Oceanic > Microbial... | reverse complement strand
AACTGGTTGGAGAACTGACTGGTATGAAGCACATTATACACCAGTTGGTTATTTAATAAGCCAAGGCGTTGCCTATGAGCCAATCGGCGCAGAAGTAATGCTAGAATGGGGTGCAAGAACTAATGACGCTTGGCAAGTAGAAAATGAAGGTGCTCCTCCAATTAGAAATGAAGATTATTGGGCTGCTGACTATGAAGAATATGATGGTCAAACTGATAATGGTAGCGACTATGAAATTTACAACTTTGAAGTAATTGAAAAAGATAGTGTTCTAGTTATGCACCATGATGGTATGCTTTTGAATAATTCTAGTGACGACCCAGCTACAATAGATGGAAATCCAGAATGGCATGCACATGCTATTGGTTATGACTTCATAGAACTCGGTGAGTCAATGCGTACAATCAAAATGTACTATATGAACAAAAGCGGCAAATCAGTTTTCAATCCTGGTGATGTAATTGGTATCTGCGGTATGACAGAAACACCAATTGATGATTGGGGTGTTGATATGACTACCCGTGGTGAACTTACTGTTGTTGTTGGTGTTGAAGAAGATAATGCTCCTGCAGTTGTTGAAAAATTTGAATTAGCAAACAACTATCCTAATCCATTCAATCCAAGCACTAAGATTCAATATTCTCTTCCAACTAATGAATTTGTATCTCTAAGAGTATATGATATCATTGGTAGAGAAGTTGCTACATTGGTTAATCAGCAACAAAGTGCTGGTGTTTATGATGTTGAATTTAATGCTTCTAACTTGACTAGTGGCGTTTATTTCTACAAAATAGAAGCTGGTAATTTCACTTCTGTTAAGAAAATGATGTTATTAAAATAATTTGCTTAATTAAACGCATTTAATAAAAAGGGGATTAGATTTTTAATCCCCTTTTATAAATAACTAAAAATTTTGTCAGAGAATGAATTTGAAAATAAAATTACATTTTTTAATCTTTGTTGGAATTGCAGTAATTATATCAATTACTTCCTGTTCGAAAAATGATCAGAATTTAATTCTGGCAAAATTTGATAATGGGACAGTAAGCTACAAAGAATATTTAAATCACTACCTTTTAAGTACGCAATACAAACCTAATAAATTTCCAACCCTTGAAAACTTAAAAGAAATTGTTGAACTTAAAGCAATTGAGAAGATGGCAGTTCAAGAAGCTCTTGAGCAAGGAATTGATAAAGACTCTACCTATCTAAATATAGTTAAAAACAATGAACGAAGACTTTTATTCCAAAAGTATGTTAATTCAAGTTTTACTGACGAGATAATTACAGATAGTTTATTACAAAAATTTTATAATAGTTATTCTCCTCAATATGATATGAAATATATCATGCGTCCTATTATTAAGTCTTCTTCTCCGGAGTTTATTAATGCTCAAAAGGATACCATTTGGAAAGCATATAAGATGTTGAAAAGTGGTGTTGATTTTGGAAAGGTTGCAAAAAAGTTTTCGCAGGATATTACTACAAAAGATAAAGGCGGAGAAATTGGTTGGATCATTGTTGAATCTATGGGTGACCATGTTGTACGTACGGTAATGGATACTTTGAAAGAAAATAGTTTTTCTAAACCATTCCGTGGGTATGGTGGTTATTACATCCTTTATAAAGGTGGTCATCGTGATGTTAAAGTTCCACCATTTGATCAAATTCGAGGTAAAATTTGGAAATCTTTGTATCATAGTAGAAAATCTTATATTCAAGATTTACTTGATAAGCGTTTTGAAGAATTAGCAAGAAAATATCATTACCAGTTGCACGAAGACAAAATTTTAAAAGCTCTCAAAAAAGCTGGTTATAGAGCGAGTATTTCTAAATACAGAGAACTAAATTTTGGTAAATTAACTGATAAAGATAAGAAAATGAGAATTGCTGATTATGACGGTGGTTTCATTCAGCTTGCTGATCTTTTTGCAAACAGTAAAAAGGCTCCGATTAATAAATTTGAATTTGATAAAAGAGTTGAAAGTATTTCTAGAGAGCACCTTATTGCTAAGCATGCAAGAGAAATAAATTTACAGAATGTAGATGAAATGCCGGAACAGTTAGAATCAATGAGAACTTCTTTACTCAGAGCAATTCTTTTCAAAAAGAAAATTCAAGATTCTGTAAATGTTCAATTGAAAAAGTTAAATGCTGAGAGAGATCCTGGTAAAAGAAACGAACTTAAAACAAAACTGCAGAAAGAATTCGAAGATTACTTAAAAACAAAATACCATTTTTCTTTTGAGGAAAAGAATTTTAACAAAGCTATTGAGTTAGCTACAGAAGCAAAAAAAGAATTTAATTTAGAAAAAGCAAAACAATAATTTAAATTATTAAAAGTTTATAATTAAGATTTGCCTAAAAATTATTTAATAACTTTAGTCGCAAATTCTTTAAAAGTAAACCATAAAAATCAAACTAAAGATTGATGATATTAACAATAGGTTAATTAATGGAACTGTTAAAAAAACTTTATAAGGTTAAATTTCTATCATCGCTATTGCTCATTCTGATCATTTCTACAATTCCTATTCTTGGTGGATCAACCGGTAAAATTTCAGGTACTGTAACCGATGCTATTACTGGAGACCCTTTAATTGGTGTAAATGTGGTAATTGCTGAAGTTACTGGACTAGGTGCCGCAACCGATATCAATGGGCAATATGTTATTTTAAATGTCCCACCTGGTACATACACAATTAAATTTTCTATGATAGGTTATAAGACTGTTGAAATGCAGGAAGTTCGTGTTTATATCGATCGCATTATTAAAGTTGATGTAGAACTTCAAGAGGAAACATACCAAGGGGAAACCGTATTGGTTGTTGCAAAGAGGGAAGAAGTTGAAATGGATAGGACAAATTCAGCTGCATATGTTAATAGCGAAGAAATCAAATCACTTCCCGTTACTAATTTGGCTGAGGTAATACAATTACAAGCTGGAGTTATTAAAGATGCCGGTGGGAACCTCCATATACGCGGTGGTAGATCGCGTGAGATAGCTTATATGATTGACGGTGTACCTGTCACTAATACATTTAGTCAAGGTGGTGGTTCAAATGTTAATGTTGAAAACAATATGGTTTCCGAACTCCAAGTAATTACGGGTACTTTTAATGCCGAATATGGGTCGGCTCAATCTGGTGTTATAAATGTTGTAACAAGAGTACCGGATCAAAGCCTTGATGGTAATGTTGAATCGTATCTTGGAGGGTATTATTCTCCTAATTCACCTCAGTATGTTGGTGGTGTTGATAGTTATGATCCTCTCAATAATATAGATATGAGATTTTCGCTTTCAATCCCTTTAAAATTTGTACCTGATAATTTAGGTAAACTTGGCATATTAGTAAATGGTAGATTCTTAGATGATAAAGGTTACCTTTACGGTGAAAGAAGGTTTATGCCAGAAGATGGATGGGAAATAGCTGTTTATCGTGAATGGTACAAGGCAACATATGATCCTCCTGATCCAGTTGTTATTCCGTTACCGGATTCATTACATACCGGTGATGGTGAAATTATTCCGATGGATTGGAAGAGGTCTTTTAGCGGAAGTGCTAAATTGGTTTATCAACCTGTTGCAGGCATTACTACTTCTTACAGTGTATATTACAGTTCTGATGAAAGTTCGGGGTTTAGCAATTCTTGGAAGTTTCTACCTGATGCAATGCCCACATGGTATAGCGATAATATTACGCATATGTTTGTATTTACTCATACCCCTTCTGATCATCTCTATTATAATGTACGTTATTCTTATCAGTATAATAATGAAAAATCGTATATGTATGAAAGTCCTGATGATCCTAGGTATCAAACAACATCGGTAAATGCATGGGATCCTGGAGTTGTTACGGGTTATGATATGGGTGGTATTTATAGTTGGGAAAGAAACTTTTTTAAACAAAAGATACATCTTGTAAATGCTGATGTTACATGGCAGATTAATAAAGTTGTTGAATTTAAAGCTGGTGCTGAATTTAAAGCCTATAATTTCCATTATAAACGTGCACCAATGAAACCGATTATGGGATATGAAACATTGCAGTTTCCTTATACCCAAAGTGAAATTCGTGGTTTGGAATTACCTTATGAGTATTTTAAAGAAGCCACAAGAGAATATGAATATGGAAATATAAAATTAAGAGAAGCTAGTCCTGATAGTTCGGCTGATGATCTTTTCTATATAGAATATGAAAGAAAACCACTAGATGGTGCAGCATATGCACAAACTACACTAAGTATGGGCGAAATAGTGTTAAATGCCGGTGTAAGGTTTGATTTTTATTGGACAAATGACAGATGGGCTCCTACATATTCCAATGTTTTCCCAGAGTTGGTGGGCGATGATAGATATTATGTTCAAGTTGAACCAAAATATCAATTCAGTCCGAGATTTGGTCTTTCATTCCCTATTTCAGATGCAGGCGCTTTACGTTTATCATATGGACATTTTTTCCAAATGCCTAGTTATGAAAAGATGTACGCAAATCCGGTACTGCCTCATTTTAACCAGTTCAGTATAGCGAATACTACCATTGGTAATCCAAATCTAAAAGCTGAAAAAACAATACAATACGAAATTGGTGTACAGCAAGCTTTAATGGAAGGTTTTGCGGTAGAATTAAGTGTTTTCTATAAAGATATAAGGGATTTGTTGGGTATTGAATTGTTGACATTAAGTAATGCAACAACATTTAGGCGATATGTTAACAAAGAATATGGTAGTTCCTCTGGTGTGACTTTTGCACTTAATTATCGTTCAATGAATGGTGCATTTGCTGCTAATGTTGACTATACATATATGACCGCTAAGGGTACAGCTTCGTCGCCAGAAGCAGCACTTGATGTTCAGATACTTTCTGGTTCGAGCAGGGGTGCTTATACTTTAGCAAAAAGAAGAATGTCTTACTTGGATTGGGATCAAACTCATTCATTAAATGCCACAATAAGTGTAAGGCCTTGGATGAAAACACTTTTTAGTGTTATTACTAGAATGGGTTCGGGTCTTCCTTATACCCCTTCTACTTTGGGCTATGGCATCGATTTACCAGCTGGATGGTGGGATAATGTTGAAAGGAAACCATTTAATTGGACAATAGATTTACGCGCTTCTCAAGGCTTTAATCTATTAGGATTAGACTTTTTGGCAAGCATAAATATATTTAACTTATTTGATCAGGATAACGAATTAAGAGTTCACTCGGTTACCGGGCATGCAGGACCTAATGCTTATTTACCTGAAATTGCAAGAGTACGTTATCGTAGAATTGAGCAAATTGGTGAATTTACACCTACTGAGGCTGATTATAATCCAACTTGGTATTCAAGACCTCGGTTTATTCAATTTGGTTTAGCATTACAATTTTAATTATTAAATTTTGATGAACTATGCGAAAAATAAAAAATAATTTAAAACCGTTTATTTTAATTCTAATTGGATTTTTCTTAATTGGAGAAAATTTATTTGCACAAATTGATGCGGATAATTTAGAATTTGATACTGATGCAAATAAGAGAGGTTCTGCAGCAGCAGCTATGTTAGGTATAGGGGTTGGTGCACGTGCAGAGGCTTTGGGTGGAGCGTTTGTTGCAATTGCCGATGATCCTTCAGCTTTATATTGGAACCCATCAGGTATTGTTCAGATGAATTCTTTCTCGATTTTAGTTACAAAAGCGAACTGGTTTGTTGATACGGATTTCAGTACTCTTGATCTTGTTGTTCCGATTGGATCAATGAATTCTGCTATTGGGTTACATTTAGCAATACTTGATTACGGGGATAATCCAGTTAGAACTGTTTTCAGACCAGAGGGTACTGGAGAAACTTATTCGGCGTCAGATTTTGTAGTTGGCCTTTATTGGGCAATGAGTATTACAGACAGAGTTTCTATTAGTTTGGGAATGAAATATTTCCAAGAAACCATTTGGCATGTAAAGGGGTCAACTATTGCTGCTGATCTTTCGATCCTTTTTCAAACACCGTGGAAAGGTTTGAAACTTGGTGGCACTATCAGTAACCTCGGGGGAGAATTCGGATTATCAGGTAGAGACCTAACAGATGTTGCTGATGTGGATGGTAGAAAACCAATATATTTTAATAATGATAACGTTCCTATTAATATTGCCACTGAGGAATATCCTTTGCCATTGCTGTTTAGATTTGGAATTGCTTATAAATGGGAGATTGATGAAAGTAATTCTATTACTATAGCTAGTAATTTGAATCATCCTAGTAATAATGTTGAATCTGTTGATGCTGGTCTTGAAGCAAGGATATTTAAATCATTTTTCCTTAGAGGCGGTTATCAATCAATGTTTACAGATTATTCCGCTAACGGATTAACTTTGGGTGCAGGTATTAATTATAAAATTTTAGATGTTATGTCGATCATCGTCGATTATTCTTGGTCGGACTGGGGAGTATTAAGTTCTGTTCATAGAGTTTCGGTAGGTATTAGTGCTTATTAAAAAATTAGAATTAAGTTATTAAAAAATTGTGATTAAAACAGGAGTAGTAAGTGTTGAACGTAAAGAGTATTTATAAAAAGGTATGCAAAATAATTTCCTTTTTGATCATTACTATTGTAGTATCAATCAGTGTACCTCGCAATGTTCAAGCGCAGATTGCTGGTTCCCAATTCGATACTCATCCGATGCATTGGGCTAGATACTGGGCTCGTGCTGTATTTGATAGAAATCTTGTATATACACCAATATGGAATATTGGAAACATAACTGATGCAGGTCTAACACCACATTATTCGTTAAGATGGCCTGGAAGTGAAGGATTAAGTTATGCAAGTAGAGCCCATTTTTTCATTGGAGCTTATGTAACAGATATGACCGCTTACAAAGGGAAAGTTATTCCAGATGAGTGGGACGGTCAACAGTTTGGTATTGTTAGTAACGCTTACTTACCTCATGTAAGTACTTCAACTGTAGCGCAGCTTTCTTCTGACAGAACGCATCAGCAGATTTGGCAACCTTTCCCAGGTTTTTATAATGATGGATTTTTTGGGTATATATGGGGAATAAGTGAAGATATTAATGGTAACGGATTCTTGGATCCTGGTGAAGATATTAATTACAACGGACAATTAGATTATAATGTTAATCCTCCTCCGGGTATCTTAAAGAGCATGGCCATTAGTACTGATAAGCGAACATGGCCTGAATACTGGCCAGGAGGTTCGTACATAGGTGATGATCGTGAACCAGCTGGAAGACCTCCAAAAACTTCTGGACCTGGAAAACGTGTTGGTCAATGGAATGGCGAATACAAAGCTGCACCAATTGCTGATCAAGAAACTCTATATATGATGGATGATCATGAAAATGATTTTTGGAATGATTATAAAGCTGTAAATTATTGGCCGATGAAAAATCCGGATGGTACACCTGATACAACAGAATGGGGTAACCCAGATGTAAATAAAGTATCTATTGCCGGTTCAGGTGTTGAAGTAGAGTCGCGAACTTATGGATGGTTCCATCCTTTAGCAGAAGACTTGCTTGTATCTGTTTATCGGGTTCGTAACTACAGCGATCATGATCTAAAACGTGTTGTAACTGGTTATTGGGCAGATCCTAATATTGTTCAAGGTAATTTTAATGCTGCTGATTACATAGTAGCAAAATATGGAGTTGGAGACGAAGGAAGATTGGAATTTGATGTTCTTTATGTATGGCATAAATTCCCAGATCAGCTTAATACTTATCAAAAAGTTGGTGTATTTGGTTTCGGGTTCTTGGAAAGTCCTGGTATTGAATACAACGGTGAAGATGATGATAAAGATGGAATGATCGATGAAGATATGTCAGATGGAATTGATAATGACGGTGACTGGCGTCCATTTGAAGATATCGGAATTGAAGATATTGATGGTACGAGAGGTAATGGTGTTTGGGACACTGAAGATCTAAACTTAAATGGTGGTCTTGACCCTGGTGAAGACTTAAATAAAAATGATAAGTTAGATTTTGAACCTGTAAATGACGATCGTGGTACTGACGGCATTGGTCCTGATGAAAATGGATGGCCTGGTCCTGATCCTGATGGAACAGAGACTAATGGGACCTATGAAATAGGTGAACCGAATTTTGACATTACTGATATTGACGAAGCTGACCAAGCTGGCTTGGAACATGTTTTTGTATATGAAAGCAACAAGGTTTTAAGAGATCAGAAAGCGTTTTGGGATAAGTATATTAGTAAACCAGGGCAAAATATTGAAGAAACAGACGAAAATATTGTTTTCTTATTCGGGGCAAAAGATGTAAAATTGGAGACTATTGATAATCTGCAGCAGGCATCAAAACCAGAGTGGAAACGTTTTACAATTGCACTGTTAATGGGCGAAGATCAGGATGATATTGTTCGTAATAAATCTACAATGCAAAGTATTTACAATAATAATTATCGGTTCCTTACACCACCATTACAACCAACTCTGATTGCTAATGTAACAAGCAAAAAGGTTCAATTATATTGGGATTCAGATGCTGAGTATTCAAAAGACCCATTCTTTGGCTATGACTTTAATGGATATAGATTATACAAAAGTACAGATCCAGATTTTCTTGATATAAAGAAAGTAACAGATGCATTTGGTAATGTATTACTCTTTAAACCATTAGCAATATTTGATAGAGCTGATGACCATTTAAAGGGAGCGCATCCGATTCCGTTCCCTAATTTAGGCGTGCATTACGATATGGGCAAGAATAGCGGATTGCGTCATTCATATGTTGATACTTTAGTAGAAAATGGACGTACTTATTATTATGCTGTTACATCAATTGATGCTGGTAATGATTGGGATTTCTATGAGAAAGGATTAGTAAGTGTTGATTATCCTTTACAAGCAATGCCTAGTGAATCTCCTTTTAATATTACAGTCAATCAACTAGGTGAAGTTGTATTTAGGGATAGAAATACCGCTGTTTGTACACCTCAAGAACCGGCTGCTGGTTATACAGAGCCTCATATTGACTCCTCTAAAATTGACCATGTAAGTGGTTTTGCTAGGGGTGGTGTTATGAACATTGATGTATTTAATAAAAACCATGCAACTGACCATCTTGGTGAAATTTATGAGCTTACTTTTAAAGACGATGCATGGTTAGATTCTTTGACCCCAGATTATCAATGGGGAAGTACAAGAGGAATTACTTGTATCAATAGAACAACCGGTGATACATTATTCGATCAATCTTATGCTACTACTTACGAGTATTTGAAAAATGCTCCAAAAGAAGTAGAAAAAGGTGTATATCAAGGGATTAATTTTGACCTTGCATTCCCTATTGATTATAGAGACGTAGATAAAGGAATCTCTGTAATAAAATATGATGAAAATGGAAGATATACAAATAAATGGAGAATGTGGTCAACAGATACAGAGTCAAATCTTAGAGTGCAAGAAATAAACTTAACGGGTTCTGCTATAGCATTACCAAGAGATTTTGATATTAGGGTGTATGATCATGTTGTTGATACATCTTATGCTCCTGATCCAATACCACCGTTACCACCAACATTGTTTGAGTATCCCTTATATTTTGCTGTTTGGGATGTAACGGATCCGAATAATGAAAAGATGATGAAGATTACAGTAGCGTATGATAAAGATAAAGTAATACATGATTATCCTGATGATATGTTTGGACAGATTTGGGATAGTACACGTATTACAATCAGATTTAGGAAACATGATAATTATACTGGTAATGATCCATACTGGGCATCATGGCAAATACGGTTTATAAAAAATGTATTTGATTCCTTAAATCCGACTATACCACCAGGCCCTGGAGATGTATATAAAATACGAACAGAACGTAATCCAGCGCGGCAAGATACATTCCTTTTCAAAGCAGAAGGTGGTTTGTGGAAAGCCTCGGATGTTGACGCTAAAGGTGATAGGAAAGTATATGTTGTACCCGATCCATATGTAGGTGCTAATACTCTAGAAGCAAAATATGAATTAGCTGGCAATTCGCAAAGAAGAGTTGACTTTGTTAACTTACCACCGAAATGCACAATTTATATCTTTACCTCTGCAGGTGAATTAGTTAAAAAAATCTATCATGATGCTGCACTTGATCAAGGACGTGAACCGTGGGATCTTACAGCAGAAGATGGACCTGAAGTTGCATTTGGTGTATACTTCTTTGTAGTTGAAGCTGAAGGACTGGAAACACAGAGAGGTAAGTTTGCAATTATCAAATAAAAATGTTAATAATTAGTTGTTATATGAAGTTAGCATTTTTGAAAACATATAGATTTCTAAAATTCAGCCCGATTATTTTCATAATCGGGTTGTTTGTTATTTCATGTTCGAGTGAAAAGGAAAAGAAAAGCGAAGATGAAATAATTATTGCTAAAGTTGGTGACAGGGTAATTACCGCAAGAGATTTTAAGACCAGCTTTGAGTTTAGTTTTGCTCCCTTCAGACAAGGTCCGAATCCGCGTAAGACATATTTAGATTATATGATCAAAGAGTTACTTTTAGCCAATGAAGGTTATGCGCAGGGTTTTAATAATTCACGGTATGTAAAGACACGAGTTAAGAATCGTCGTGATAATGATTTACTACAAGCGTTCTACACAAAGTATGTGCATGGTAGAGTTAATATTCCCGATAAGGAAATTGAAGAAGCGACAAAAAAAGCAACGGTAAAATTCCGTCTGATGATTTGGGAACTTCCTACTCTACACGATGCAGAAAAAGCATATAGTAAAGCAAAGAAATCTGATCTGGAGGATTATGTCCAACAGCAAATTTCTAAACTTGAAGTTAAAAATGTAAAAAAAGAATACTTTGAGACAGACTGGTTAGATTATCTTGATTTAAGACCTGAAATTCTGGAGCAGATTCAGGATTTGGAAATTGGAAAACCATCCAAACCAATTTCTTTAGGTGATGGTTATGCCCTCTTTCAAGTACTTGAAATCAATAGAGAACCTATTAAAGAGGATGAACTAAAATACGGCGCTCGCAGAAAGAGAATTGAAGCACGACTCTTTAATATTCAATCTGATAAAATAGTTCATAAACTAATGGATTCATTATTGACTCCGCTTAATGTTAGAGCTAAGGGTAGAGTTATTGAAGAACTTGTTCAACCGTTATTTCAATGGATTGTAGCTGGGTTGCCGGAATATGGCTCATTAGTTGAAAACATTAATGCGGCAACTGATACTTCACAATATTATCTTCAAACACTAAAAAAAATGTTACCCGAAACTTTGGTAACATACTCAAAGGGGACAATAACTGTTGAAGATTATTTCAATTATATGAACTATCACCGTAGAATAATTAACAGAAGTAAAACGCCAAAGGAATTACACAACAACCTCATCTTAGAAATCGGGACTATGATAAAGAACAATGAATTCATAGAAATTGCTAAAGAAGAAGGATATCAAGATTCTGCTAGCATAGTGCATGATCTTCAACTGTGGGAACAAAAATGGACTTATGATATTTATCGCTCACATCTGGTTGATACTATTACCGTTACCGAACAAGAGATGAAAGACTATTTCAAAAATCGCTGGCGAGAATTACCAATTGCAGATGTTGACACGACTCGATTTTATAAATATGAGGATGATGTTTATAACACAATACTGCATGAAAAACAGATTAAATATTTAGATAAAGAATTAGCCGAATTAAAGAAAAAATATCCTGTTTGGATTAATGAAGAAGCGTTAAATAGTCTTGAACTGAATGATGATCCGAAATCACTAGAAACATCACTATTTGTTACAAAGAATTTTACCGGGGAAAAGATTGTTCCGGACGCAGATTTAAAATGGATTCATTTCTAATTCTTACTGCTGTTTTAGTTTTCCATAAGTAATATTAAAAATTTTTAAGGAAATCATTATGAAAAAGATAGCGTATGCATTAATTACAATTTCAATGGTTGTAGTTTCATGTAAAACTCCTAGCAAAGAGGTGAAAAAAGATAAGCACCAATCAATTGAGCTTGAAGAATTTATTTATCAAATTGCTGACGCTAAAACTCCACAGTGTCATGCTTCAACAATTGCAGAATCTGGTAATGTGTTAGTGGCAGCTTGGTTTGGAGGAACTGAAGAAAAGAACAAAGATGTTGGTATTTGGGTATCAAGAAAAATTGGAGATAAATGGTCAACTCCAATTGAAGTTGCAAATGGTATACAAAAAGATGGAACGCGTTATCCATGCTGGAATCCAGTACTATTCAAACCTGTGGATAAACCTTTAATACTTTTTTATAAAGTTGGACCAAATCCCCGTGAATGGTGGGGAATGTATATGACTTCGGAAGATGATGGAACTACTTGGTCTGAACCGGTAAGATTACCGGATGGAATTTACGGACCAATAAAAAACAAAGCTGTTCAGTTAACTAACGGTGATATTCTTGCTCCGACAAGTACAGAGCATGACGGTTGGAAGGTACAGATTGAGAGGTCGACTGACGGAGGAAAGACTTGGACATCAACTGGTGACTTAAACAACCCGGAAGATTTTGGAGCAATTCAACCGACTATATTAATTCATCCAAACGATACTTTACAGATTTTATGTAGAACGAAAAATGGCGTTATCAGTGAGGCATGGTCATATGATAATGGCAATACTTGGACGAAGATGGTGTCAACCGGTTTGCCAAATCCAAATTCCGGTATAGATGCCGTGACACTTAAAGATGGCAGATTTTTATTAGTGTACAATCCAACTGATCAAAATTGGGGAAACCGTGTACCTCTTTCCGTTGCGATTTCATCAGATGGAAAATTATGGAAAGAGGTATTGGAACTTGAATCAGTTACTGATCCAGAAAAGGCGAAAGAGGAAGAATACTCTTATCCTTCTGTAATACAAACAAAAGATGGATTAGTTCATATTGTTTATACATGGAATAGAAAGACTGTTAAACATGTGGTTCTTGATCCGTCAAAAATAAATTAAATGATTACTAAGATTATTATAAACATACTTGTCGTCTCAATTCTTTTCGCATTAAATTCTTGTAAAGATGATGTAACAAGTAATGATAAGAACGAATCACCCAATATTCCGAGTAGAGTTGTAAACAGTCCTTATCCGGTATCAAGTGCACCGGATAAACTATATGTTATAAATGACGGGAATTTTTCCGCTTCACAGAGAATAACAATTGAAACCTTGCAAGGTATATTAGCACAGACCAAACCGCAGATTTATAGAGTTGCGACAGAAGGTTACCTTATGTGGGTAAATGATTTGAAAGATAATTACAATGTTACTCTTGATAATAGCTTGGACTCTGATTTTAAAGGTCTGATCTCAAACTTTAAGGATAAAATAAACGGATATATTTTAAGCTCTGCTGAAGAACCTTCAATTCATGTTGCTATCTCTTTGGCTGGAATTGAAAAAGCAATCGTAGTCTTACCAGAAGATGAAACAACTGTTAAATCTCTTAACATTCCTCTTGTGGAAGATGTAAGAGATAAGGACATGAATTGGTTGTTAGATAATTATGAGTTTAATACTCATACGGTATGTTATCAAAAAGCAGAAAAGGCAACACATCTTGCTGATTATGCGGCTTTTAGTAAGGCACTTTACTTTTTTGATGATATCAATAGTAGTCTTACCACTCGAATTTTTTCGTTAATTCAGCCGAACTCTGCTCTTTTAGGATGGGGCGATGATGAATTTAAGTTAGTTGAAAAGGCGAGTAAGAATTCTATTTTTGTTAATCCGGGTGATTGGGCGTTAAATCTTTCCACGCTTTCAAATTTCGAAAAAGAGACTAAACAATTAAGTCATAATAATTCGCCTGAAGTAATTGAAAATGTCCATACCGTATGTTTCCTTATGACAGATGGAGATAATATTATTTGGTTGTTAAATGACTTTGCAACAAATCCGAAATGGTTTGGTTCACCGAATAGAAATAAAGTCAAAATTGGTTGGACCATGTCCCCAGCAATGAGTGAACTTGCTCCAACGGTGTTAAACTATTTTTACAATCAAGCAGATCAATCTGATATAGGAAAAGATTATTTTGTCGCTTCTTCATCGGGACAAGGATATATCTATCCCGACCTTTACGGAAGTTTGGTCTCATATACTAATCAACTAAATGAGTATATGAAGAAGTCCGATTTAAAAATCTTGAATATAATTGGAAATTCAATGGACGATCAGTATCTGACACCATACTTAAACCAAAGTAATATAGATGCTGTTTTCTATTACTATTTCTCCGATTACTCCGGCGGCAAGGGAGAAATTAAATGGATAAATAATAAACCGGTAATCACCGGAAGATATAAATTATGGGAAGGGTTTGAAACTCCTAGCTCTATCGCATCGAAGTTAAATAACCTTTCTAAGGATATTCATTCAGCAAGCGGGTATAGTCTTATTCCGGTTCACGTGTGGTCAATGGGTGTTGAACAAATAATAGAATGTGCAAATTTATTGGACAGTAATGTTAGGATTGTAACGCCAGATGAATTTGTTTCATTGATCAAAAAGAATGTTCAACATTAATAATTTAATTAATAAAAGTATTTTCGTATAAAATTAAACAAAGGTAAATATGAGTAACACTATAAAAGTATTTTTGATCTTTCTGTTTTTATCAATGAATTTGTCAGCTCAAGTTCTTGATGTTCCGTTCAAGCAAGCAACATCAGTTAAGTATATTCTTCCTGATGAGTGGAAAGGGACAGAAATGAAAAAAGTCGTTGTGGATTATAACGATATCGTTTATGTGCTTACTGACAAAGGGTTATTCCGTGATTATTACGAAAATCAATTATCGAAAGATATGTTCTATCGACTTTTATCTGATAAGATACCCGTGGATATTACAGTTCAAGAGAGTACCGGATACTTATATTATTTATACTCAAATGAGTTTTTAACCAATGCTCATGCGGGAACTATTTATGCTTATTTTCCAGAAGGAAAATATAACAGAATATTAGTTAATGAAGATGATCAGGTTTTGCTTATTGGAAAAAATGATGCAGCATTGTATCATCGTAAGGAAAAATTATCAGATCATAAATTACCGAATGGAGAATTAATAGATGCTTATGTATATAATAAAGAGTTTTACTATCTGACGTCTGATGCTATTTATCGATTTGAAAAAGGCGAATGGGTAGAGCTACATCAGGGGAAAGACCTGACAGCAATTGCATTTGCGCCGAATAAAATTATTGTTGGAACATCAGATGGATACTATGCGATTAATGTTTTTGATGGCAAAGAAGTCATTAAGAAAAATAATAAACTACCTGTTCCTCGAATAACGGATTTATTACAAGTGAATAGTCAACTTTGGTTTGCTTCCGACGATGGTGCGTTTTTAAAAGAACCGGATAGGTTTAGATATTTTGCTGGAAGACGCTGGCTTGATCAGAACAATGTAATTGATATTGCAAGCGATAGCAAAGGAGATATCTACTTTCTAACACCAACTGGATTGAATAAAGTAAAGTATGTAACAATAACACTAGCAGATAAAGCGGAAAAATTCCAAAATGATATTCGTAAATATCATATGCGGTTTGGTTGGGTGAATGAATTTAGATATGAAAAACCCGGTGATCTCAAAACAGCTGTGGCTGTTGATCATGATAATGATGGGCTATGGACTTCATTGTACTTGGGAAGTCAAGCATTCCGATATGCCACTACCGGAGAGCAAATTGCTAAAAGATACGTGTGGGAATCGTTTGAATCGTATGAAAGACTTTTAACAGTCAATCCTTTAAAAGGATTTCCGTCCAGGACGTTTGAACGAAGAGGGATTATCTTTAATCACGATGCTTGGCGGCATTCTCAAGAAGAAGAGTGGGATTGGAAAGGAACTACCAGTACAGATGAATACATTGCTTACCTTTTTGTTGCTTCTGTAATGGATCAATTTATTGCCGAGACAAAAGAAGAGAAAGAGAGGGTTGCTAGCTTTATAGATGCGATAATGACTCATATTATCGACAACGATTATTACTTTGTTGATTACGATGGTAAACCTACACGATGGGGTAGATGGAACCCAGATTACGTAAACAAATATCCTCATTATGTATCAGATAGAAAGCTGAATAGTACACATCTGATAGCTGGCTTGCAGCTTGCCTATTCGCTTACTGGAAAAGAAATTTATAAATCTGAAGCATTTAGAATGATGAATGATTACGGCTATCTTGAAAACATTATGGCGCCGATGAAAGATATGCATAAGACGTTGGACTATACACATATGGGTGATGTAATGGGTGACGGATGGAATCATTCTGATGATGAAATGGCATTTCTTACTTATTGGGTTTTGTATCATTATGCGTTTAATGATGATCTTAAAAATAAATATGTTGAAGTTATCCGTGAACATTGGAAAACAGAATTACCGGAACGAAATGCGCTTTGGAATGTATTAACATATGGAACAAGCGGTGATATCGACGTAGAGTCAACTCTTTGGTTTTTGAGGGAATTCAATTTGGATTTGGATAGATATTCAACCAAGAATTCACACAGAAAAGATCTTGAGTTCTTACCGGAAAATTTCAGAGGTCAAACAACAAAACAGTTGCTTTACCCTTCTGAAACTGAAATGCATCGTCATAATGCTAATCCTTTTGATTTGGATGGCGGCGGCGGTCAGCATAGCAGATTAGCGGGAGATGAATATTTGTTGCCTTACTGGATGGCAAGATATCTAAAAGTAATAGTAGAATAGTATTATAATTTTAGTAAAGGAAATTTGTTATGTATAGAATCATTTTATATTTCGTTAGTATAGTTTTCTTGACATTTTCTATTCAAGCACAAAATTTGGAAGCTGGTGCTGCATATAGAATCATTACACCTGATCCATTGCTGCCTGTATCCGGCGGAGTAGGTATTCCAAAACAAGCGTCTATTAAAAAAGGAGAGTTAACAACTCGAGCATTGGTATTGGTTAAGGGCGATACTAAAGTTGCAATAGTCTCTATTGATAACCTTGGAGTCCCGAAATTAATAGGTGATCGTATTCGCTCTCTAGTTCCGGAAATCAAACCGGAAAATATAATTATTGGTGTAACTCATACACATAGTGCACCGGACGTTTATGGCTTTGCCGATGAAAAAGGAAACACCGGAACAGATTTGAAATATATTGATTTTATGGTAAAACAAACAGCTGCTGCAATTAACGAAGCATATAAAAATGTTAAACCAGCAAACATAAAAATTGCTGTTGGCAAAGCAGAAGGTAAAATCGCGTATAATGCTTATGCACCAAAGCTATATGATCCACGGTGTGGTGTTATGCAATTGGTTTCAACTTCTGATGGGAAAGTAATTTCAACGTTAGTTAATTATGCAATTCATCCAGAGGTTATTGGAAGTAATCGGGGAATATGTACACCTGATCTTGTTGGTCCGCTATACGATAGAATAGAATCGAAAGCTGGAGGTATGGCAATATTTATGAATAGTGCTCAAGGCGGTATGGTTACAGCTGATAACAGAAGAGAGAATGGTAAAGAAGCCAATGACTGGAATGAATGCATAAGAATAGGTGAATTGTTAGCTGACGAATCCCTTAGGATCATCTCAGATGCAAAGATTCAAAAAGACCCGCAACTATTTGTAGCAAGTGAGGACTTTGATCTTCCGGTTGATTCGGAGCTGATGAAATTTATTTTAAATCACACAATACTTGATTACAATATGAAAAACTCTGAAACAGTTTCGACTCGGATGAACTTACTTAATATTGGTAATGCACAGGTAATTACAATTCCAGGAGAAGCATTGCCAAATATTGGGTACTATATAAAAAGGAAAATGAATACAAAGAATCCGTTCATCTTTGGTTTAACAAATGATGCCTATGGTTATATATTGACGAAGGAAGATTTCGATAGCTTTGAAAGGTATAATTACATTACTAGAACTAGTTTAGGAGAGAGAACGGAAGAAATAATAGTAAATAAAGCAATGAAGCTTATTAAAGAAAGTCCCAGTGCTGAATAATTAAAAACACATTTAACTTATGAGGAAAAAATGAAGAAGATCCTATTTATTCTATTACTAATTGCGCAAACGATGATTTATTCACAGGACAAAATTGTTATTGATGGAAATTTTGAAGATTGGATTGAAATCCCTGTTGCTGTAACTGATTCTGCTGAAAATGTTCATGACACAGAAGGATATCCGGAAGGTGGTCAACCTGCTGAATTTATTGACTATTCTGATGTTGATATACTTGAAGTGAAATTTGCCAATGATGACAGCACACTTTATGGTTATATGAAAGCATCCGGTATAATCGGAAGAACTTCTGCTGATTCACTTGGTCATGCAAAGAATGGACGCTACTATTTTATCTTTACAATTGACGTGGACGAGAATGATACAACCGGTTATCCACTAAGAGAAGGCGGTTACTGGCCTGATAGTAAAGGATATGATATGAACATGGAAGTTGAGTTCTACGAAGGAGCTTTTAATACAGGGCATTACATAAATCATGAATATATTTCGGAATCTGACTATAATGCAAATTGGGAAAATGACCTTGCACAAGGTATTGTTCGTTTAGCACCGGGAACTTATGACTGGTACTCACAGTGGGTAATGTTCTCGGATTCGACCTATATTCCTGTTTCTGATAGAGGTCCGGTATATCAAGGTATAATAACGATTGCGGTTTCAGAAGATGGTCACGAAGCGGAAATGGCAGCGCCATTCTGGGGATTTCTTAAAACCCCCGAAGGTGAAAATATAATTGATGTTAACCGACATATCATTGTATCAGCTTCACTTGAAGCAAGTGGTGAGCTGTCCGAAGAAGCAATAAAATTGGGATACACACCGGGAAGTAAATCAGTATGGGGATCAAATACTGCTGAACCTTTCCGTTATTATGTTAAATCTAGTACTGTTGATGTTGAGAATGGTAAAGAGATATTACCGGAAACAGTTGTCATTAACCAGAACTATCCTAATCCGTTTAACCCAACAACTATGATCCGTTTTTCATTACCACAAACAATGGATGTTAATATAGCGGTTTACAACTCACTTGGACAAAAAGTAAGGGAGTTAGTTAACGGTACAATGTCAGCAGGGAATCATTCTGTTGAAATGAATGCTTCCGATTTATCTAGCGGAATATATTTTTACAGAATTTCTACTCCCGGATATTCTAAAACAATGAAGATGATGCTACTCAAGTAGTTCTATGTTTTCAACCTAAAAGTGAAATCATTTTCCTTTTAGGTTGATATTTAATATTCGTTAATATCAAAACACCAAAAGTGCTTTATCCGAATATTATAATTAAGTATTGGATAACAATTTTCTATTGAAATGGTAATCCTTTTTAACAAACTAAAACAAAACCAATTATGAAAACTACACTATTAGAATATTTTCTATATATCAGTATGTTGTTATTTACTGTTCAAGCTGTTAGCATTCACGCTCAAGTTAGAAAAGGTATTTATGACGATATGGAGGGAGGTGGTGTTCCTGATCCTCAATTAAGTCAAGAAGATAATGATTACTTGGACCGGCAAGCTGAAGTATTTCTTGATACAGTACAATCCATTATTTCTGAATTTCCTCCACAAGTAAATGAAGCACGTGAAAGAGGATTGGCCAAACTATTAATGGATGCTGTTTTCCACGAACATTTTGCAGCATTCAGAAAGCCTGTTCAGCATTTTTTCCATACTCAAGTAGAGAAAGTAATAACTGAATTGGAAAATACTGATATTAGTGAAGGAGTAACGATCTGGAAAGTATACAATATGGGGTTTATTGCAAAAACCAAATCAGTTACTATTGCATTTGATCTGGTTACGGGAGAAACTTCAGGTTCCAAAGACTTTAAAATGAATAAAAATGAAATTAAGCGACTTGTTAATCAGTGTGATGTATTGTTTATCAGTCATTGGCATCCGGATCATGCTGATCTAAGAGTAGCCAAACAATTTTTAAAACTTGGTCTTCCAGTAATAGCACCAGACCAGGTTTGGAAGAATAACCCCATCCATTCTGAAATATTGCAAATGGAACGTATAACACATAAGACTCAAAAACCTCAACTCAAAGAGCATAGCTTGGATGTAGTGATATATCCTGGGCATCAAGGGAAGCGACATATTAATAATGTGGTGTTGGTTACTACTCCGGAAGGAATTACTATTGCTCATATGGGAGATCAGCTAAATGAAGGAGATTTCATGATCGATTATGAATGGATCGATGAAGTCTATAAATATAATTCTGTTGATATAATGATGCCAAATGCATGGACAATGGATATACTCCGGCAAGTAAAAGGGTTTAACCCGAAATTGGTTATGCCCGGGCATGAATTGGAGTTAGGACATACAGTTTGGGATAGACTTCCATACTGGGGAGATGATGAATATCTTGAACTTAATTATGCAGAATTAAAGGCATCAGAATATCCAGTTGTAGCCCTTATTTGGGGTGAATCTTTTCATTATATTTCAATAAAAAAATAGTTTTACTTGGAGGAATACATATGACGTTTTTGAATAAAATCAAAATGGCATTAATAGTTTTAATACTGTTGGTAAGTTCGTTATCAGCACAGATGACTATTGGTGAATTAGATAGCATGGCAGTATTCAGCTTTTCAATTATGAGTGATAATAAAGGTTACTCGGTCGAAAATACGGATATGTATAAATGCGATAAATGGATTAGAGAGGCTGGCGACCGCTTCATTCTTGGTCTTGGCGATCATGTTAAGGATAACAGGAAAAATCCGTTTTTGGACTTGATCAAGAATGACACTTTATGGCACAACCATTTTTATCCGAATGTTGCCGATGGCGAAAACGAATATTGGGGCAAAGACCAAGGTGACTGGGGCGCTGGCGCTCCAATCTTGGATTATGTTGACTTATCGAAAAGGAAAAATGTTAAGATAAGGGACAACAAATGTGAGTATTATGCAATAGAAAAATATGATGGAATTAAAGTTCATATTATTCAACTTCATTATTCCGACACGCCAACTGATCCAAATATTGCCTTTAACGAAAGTACAAGGGAATACTTAATGAACACTTTGGAGAACATTGACAAGACAAATAATGATATTATTGTTGTTCTAGCGCATACCGGTCCTTGGGTAAATCAGTTAAGTGAAGAAAGAAAATTAAAGCTGATGAACAAAGCCGATCTCATTCTAGGAGCGACAACTCATAGATATAAAAGATATTATTTCCTTGGTGAGGATGTTGATACTGGTGCATTAGCTCTTAATACTGGTTCTGTTGGTAATAGTCCAACCTATAATGGTTTTTTACAAGTCCATGTTTTGAAGAATCCGACAAGGATGATCGTACAATATCAAGAAACGAAACACGATGAAAGGGAATTGCAGGGCAAGGGATTCGCATATGAGAAAATTATAAATGGAAAGATAAGAGAGATTGAATGGAATACGTTTCTTGAAGACGAGCCCAATTGGGTTGGGCCCGCTCCTCATATAATCAAACAACTTCAAACTATTGCAGATAAATTTAAGAAGTATGATACTGTATTAAAGCCTGATAAAGATGAAGCAGAGTATTGGGCAGGTGCTCCTTCCGTTGTGAGGGATAAAGATGGGATATTTTGGATGGCAGCAAGAATGCGTTCTCCCGAATATCCAAGAGGTTTACGTGGTTATGAACTCAGAATATTGAAGAGTGAAGACGGAGTTCATTTTGATAAGTATAATTCAATTATGAGAGAAGACGTTCCGATTCCTGGATTTGAGAGACCTGCTTTATTAATAGACCCAGTAACTCAGAAGTTTAAATTATATGCGTGTGGACCTTGGCAAAATGGTCCTTGGTCAATAGTAAAATTTGATGATGTTGATGACCTGAAAGATATTGATCCGGCTTCTACTCATCCGGTTATTACGCCACCGGCAAAAAAATATGCAAGAGATGTTTCGGTTAAAGAGTATAAAGATCCGGTTATAATATTTGCCGAAGGGAAATATCACTGCTATGTTACCGGCTATATCAGAAGGAATGAAAGATTATTCCATTTTGTTAGTGATGATGGGGAAGCATGGGCGCCGGTTGGAAATGTGAATCAACCGATAATGGATTTAGATAACTGGCATAATTTCTTCATTCGTTCAGCATCGGTGCTGCCGTTGGGAGTTGGATATCTTTTTGTCTATGAAGGTTCTAGTACAAAATGGTATGACCCAGTTTATAATATTGGTACAGGTATTGGATTTACTTTTGATCTACATAATATAATTGATTTAACAACTAAATCACCTCTTCTACTGAGTACTACGCCAGGAGATTTTTATACGTTCCGATATTCGGATTGGCTTTTAGTTGATGGGGAAGTTTGGGTTTATGCTGAAGTTGCGAATGAGAACAATTCTCATGAGATCAGATTAGCACGGATACCATTGAAGTAAATATGCAGAGTGAAAACACAATTAAAAAAGGAAGAATTCTTTCGGTTGATGTTCTGAGAGGGTTCGATATGTTCTGGTTAATCGGAGGAACAGGACTGGCTCTTGCAATTGTAAAATTGTTCGGGCAAGGTGTACAAGATATTTTATTACCTCAACTTGATCATGCAGAGTGGATAGGCTTTACCTTTTATGATCTAATATTTCCCCTCTTTGAATTTGTAATGGGAATGTCGGTTGTATTTTCTTTGTCCAGAATATTAAAACAAGAAGGGAAAAAAGCCGCATACAAAAGACTGGTAAGGAGATTTGTATTACTATTTTTATTTGGTATAATATATTATGGGGGAATATCTCAAGGATGGGATAATGTACGTATCTTAGGTGTATTACAACGTTTAGCGGTTACTTATCTTTTTACAGGAATGTTATTCATCCATTTCAAGCTGAGAGGGTTGATTTTGGTTTCGGTCTTTGTGCTAATTGCTTACTGGATATTGAATGTATTTATTCCAGTTCCCGATACTGGAATAATTTCGATTACTAAAGAATCAAATTGGGCACAGTATATTGACTCAATAATATTACCCGGTAGGAAATATGGTGGCGATGGGACTTGGGATGTTGAAGGTCTTTTGAGTACTTTCCCTGCTACTATAAGCTGTGTGCTTGGTGTGTTTGCTTCGTTCATTTTATTGGATAAGAAATTAGATCAACAGAAGAAAGTTTATTACTTAGTTGGGCTAGGTGTATCGATGCTTATTGTTGGTTTAGGCTGGTCTGTTTCAATGCCTATTATAAAAAAAATATGGTCATCAACTTATGTGCTAGTTGCGGGTGGATTGAGTTTTATACTGATGGGATTATTCTATTGGATAATAGATGTAAAGAAATATACAAAATGGACGTTGATGTTTGTATGGATCGGAGTAAATCCTATTACAATTTATATGGCTCGCAAGCTTATTGACTTTAACAAAATAGCCACGTACTTTGTAGGTGGTACAACGGATCTGCATAGTCCAGATGTTTGGGGCTATCTTATGGCAATGATAATGTCTTTAACTTTGTCATTATTATTACTGAGGTTTTTATATAATAAAAAGATTTTCTTAAAAGTTTAGAAAAAGGAAAGATACTGAGTTTTATTTTACACATCATATCAATCATTTTAGTATTCGTAAGTGTTTCTATATTTGCACAAGATCCTAGGGAAAAAAGCCATTCGATGAATGTAATTCCCTTTTCAGATGAGGGAGTACAAAGGTACTATATTTCTTGGTCTAGTTCTTTGGGCTCGGACGATGGTTGGCAGCATGATATTTATAACCAGATCATTTCATTTAACTCTGCAGAAAATATTAATTTTGATACAGGAGCACAGCGGTACATTGGTACTGGATATGATGAAGCACAAGAACCGGTGAATGTATCGATCAATCCGGCTGATAATAATACAATGCTCTCTGTTTGGGAAGACGGTAGCGGTAGTACCGTTGATATTCGTGGACAGATGCATAAACCGGATGGAACAATTATAAAAAGTAATTGGGTAATTGCAGGAGGAGAGGAATCACAACATTCACCCAATGCAGTGCATTTGAATGGGATGTTTGTGGTATCTTTCACCGATGAAGCTCCTCCAGCATTGACGTCAATGAATGAAATCAGAATACTGAATGACAAGACCGGTGAGGAGATAGGTTCACTAGAACTTTCTCCGCGAGATGAAGATAACTGGTGGGCTGTAGCTGCTTCCAATGATAATAATTTTGCACTTATAGTTTGGGGTAATGGGGAAGACCTTTATGGCTCGGTTATTAAAATGGTTTCGGATACAGTACTTAAAACTGAACAGAGATTTTATTTCTCAAATATTGATCAGTACTATTATAGCATTGCATGGTTGGAGAATTATTCAAAGTTTATTGCTATAGTAAAAGTGGGGAATAATTCTGCTGCTTGTTTAATAGATACTAATGGCGTTAGGAGTAGTTTTACATCAATTACGGATGCGCCGATAACAAGAGAAACAAAACTAGCAGTAAGATGGGATGCAACAGAAAATAAATATCAAATTGTTTTTACTTCCGGGCTGCAAGATTTAACTACGTTATTGGTCACTGAAAATTTTATTACTTTAATTCAAACGAATGAACAAATAATAGAAAGTAACTGGCCTACAACTGGAATGTCCTGCCAATTTGTAAAAACATCTGAATGTGTTGATCTTTGGAGTTCTGAGAGAAAGATATTGATCGTTCACAATGATGAGAACTCCAATAATGCAGTCTATCATTTCTTAACCGTTAAAGATCTAACAAGTGTAAACAAAGGAAAAATTAGCAACATTCCGGATCAATTCAATCTTTATCCCGCTTATCCAAATCCTTTTAATCCTTCTGTAACCATTAGCTATTCAATTGCCGATGATATGAATATCCAACTGAAAGTTTTTAATTTACAAGGAGAGTTAGTGGCTACTTTAGTAAATGACTATAAGTCCAATGGTGAATATTCAATTACTTGGAAAGGAATAAATGATAATGGCAAGCAAGTTAGTTCCGGAGTTTATATAATTCAATTAAGTGCAGGAAATTTTATTCAATCACAAAAAATTATTTTTCAAAAATAAGGGAGTAACTATGAAAAAGGGAAACTTAAGTAATTCTATCAGAAAGATACTTTTGGTTGTGTTGGGAGTATCAGCATTGCTTTTTTCATTACAATGTTTAGCGCAAGATGATAACCATAAATCAACTGCTATTTGGGAGCCAGTTCCGGTTGTTGTAACACCTGGTGTAGGCACTGCACCACCATCCGATGCAATTGTTTTATTCGATGGAAAGAATATGGACGAATGGAAAAGCACAAAAGGTGGTCCGGCAAAATGGAAATTGGAAGACGGAGCAATGACGGTCGTAAAAAAAACCGGAAGCATCAGAACAAAAAAAGCATTTGGAGATTGTCAACTTCATATTGAATGGAGAACCCCTGCTGTGGTAGTTGGTGATTCACAAGACAGAGGTAACAGCGGTATCTTTTTGCAAGAACGTTATGAACTTCAAGTGTTGGATTCATATAACAACAAAACGTATGTTAATGGACAAGCGGGAAGTATTTATAAACAGCATATTCCGTTAGTAAATGCATGTCGTCCTCCGGGCGAGTGGCAGACTTATGATATAATTTATACAGCACCAGTATTTAAGGAAGATGGAACGGTTGAAAAACCAGCCTATTTTACTGTACTACAGAATGGCGTATTAATCCAAAATCATGTTGAAGTAAAGGGCAACACTGTTCATTCCGGAGAGCCGCATTATGAAAAACATAATCCTAAAGAGCCAATTGCATTACAGGATCATGGTAATCCGGTAAGCTATAGAAATATTTGGATTCGTGAATTGTAAAAAAGTGTTAAGATAAATAATTTGTAATATTAATTATAACAATCGGTAGATAGATGATAAAGAATCTTGGTTCAAATTTAGTTAGGCAAACAATAAGACTTTTTGTAATAGCTTTAAGTCTGATAACAATAGTATCATGTAGTAATTCAAGTAGTAAAGATTTAACAAAATATGTTGATCCGTTCATTGGTACTGACGGACATGGGCATACCTTTCCGGGAGCAACAGTTCCTTTCGGTATGGTGCAGATAAGTCCGGATACTAGGATGGAAAATTGGGATGGTTCTTCCGGTTATCATTATTCTGATAAAACCATTATGGGGTTTAGCCAAACTCATCTTAGCGGAACCGGAGCGCCGGAATACTGTGATATTTTATTGATGCCAACAGTTGGTAAGGTTCAAATACTCGTCGGTGACGAGAACGATTCAAAAACCGGTTACCGCTCATCTTTCAACCACGACAATGAGACAGCTACACCAGGTTATTATAGTGTTCTGTTAGATGATTATAATGTAAAGGTCGAATTAACTTCTACTGCACGGGCAGGATTTCATCAATACACTTTCCCTGCTTCTGATAGTTCCAATATTATTATTGATTTGTTGAATCGTGACCGTGTGCTTGATTCTGAGATCCATATAGTCAACGATTCTGAAATTTCCGGTTTCAGACGATCAACCCGCTGGGCAGAAGATCAGCATGTGTATTTCTATGCGAAATTTTCGAAACCATTCAAGAGCTACGGTATTGCTATTAACGATACACTTGTTGATAATATTACTGATGCAAAAGGTAAGAACATTAAAGCATTTGTCAATTATAGCACAAAACAAAATGAGAAAGTGCTTGTAAAGATTGGCATTTCGTCGGTCAGTATTGATAATGCTAAAATGAATCTGGAAGCCGAGATAAAGGGTTGGGATTTTAATGAGATAAGAGAACAAGCAAACGATCAATGGAACGATCATCTATCTAAAATAATAGTTGAAGGTGGGACAGAAAAGCAACTACGCATTTTTTATACTTCACTGTATCACAGTGCAATTGAACCCAATCTATTTAGTGATGTTGATGGCAGATACCGCGGAGTTGATCTTAAAGTACATAAAACAAATGGGTTCAATCGTTATACTGTCTTTTCACTTTGGGATGTTTTTCGTGCCGAGATGCCGCTTTATACAATTTTGGAACCGTCAAGAATGAATGATTTCATAAAATCATTTCTTGCTGCTTATAAGAATGGAGGAAGACTACCTCACTGGGAAATATGGGGAACTCATTCCGGCTCAATGATCGGGCATCATTCCTTACCTGTTATTTTGGATGCTTACAACAAAGGGATAAGAGATTATGATGTTAATCTTGCATATAAAGCGATGAAAAATCAAGTTGATAAGGAGGGGTATTACTCGAGGATGGGTTACATACCTGCTGACAAAGAAAGCGGTTCGGTTTCTGTTGTTATGGAATTTTCATATAACGATTGGTGCTTGGCAGAAATGGCAAAGAACCTAGGTAAGGAAAATGACTATCTAATTTATCAACAACGTGCTCAGTTTTATAAGAATTTATTTGATCCTTCAACCGGATTTATGAGACCAAAAAATACAGACCGCACTTGGGTTGAACCGTTTGACCCAACCGAAGGAAGTGAGCATTTTGTAGAAGGAAACTCGTACCAATACAGTCTGTTTGCTCCGCATGATATTTCCGGTTTGATCCAACTTATTGGTGGGGATAAAAAAATTGAAAATTGGTTAGATAGTCTTTTTACTGTTAAGTCGGGACATGATGCATCGGTTTTAGACGCCAGCGGACTTATTGGACAGTATGCTCATGGTAATGAACCGAGTCACCATATGGCTTACCTTTATAATTACGTTGGTGCTGCTCCTAAAACACAGAAGATCGTAAGACAAATCCTTAATACTATGTATGACGATAAACCGGACGGATTGGAAGGAAATGAAGATTGTGGACAAATGTCAGCTTGGTATATTCTTAGTTCGATGGGGTTTTATCCAGTCAATCCGGGTGATGCAAAATATGTTATCGGTTCACCGTTGTTTGAAAAGGTTACTATCAATCTCGAAAATGGTAAACAGTTTATTATTGAAGCAAAAAATGTATCGGATAAGAATATATATATTCAATCTGCAACTTTAAATGGAAAACCATATACGAAATCATGGTTTAGTCACAATGTAATAACAAGCGGAGGTCATTTTATATTTGAAATGGGTTCAACACCTAACTATGATTGGGGTACATCAGAAAGTGACAGACCTTCTACACCAATGTTGCAACCGACGGTTTCTATGCCATATGTAGTTGATCCTGAAAGGAACTTTCTTAATAGCATAACAGTAACTCTGGGATGTGATACAGAAGGCGCAAAGATATACTATACAACTGACGGAAGTGAGCCAACGGAAAAATCAAAACTTTATACTGCTCCTTTCAAACTGAGAAAAACAACGGTGCTTAAGTTCAAAGCTATTAAAGATGGGTTGCTCAACAGTCTGGCAGCTTTTGAAAAATTTAACAAACTTAAATTTGAAAATTATAAAGACTACACCGGGGAACCAATGTTACCCGGTTTAAAATATAGATACTATGAAGCAAAAGTAATGTGGGTTAAAGAACTAGCACCACTGAAGCCAAAAGAAGTCGGGATTATTTCTCATTTTACAATAGAGAATCGTAAAAGAGATAATTATTTTGGTTACAAATATGATGGATATATCAAAGTGCCAAGAGATGGAATTTATACATTCTACAATAAAACAAACGACGGAAGTGTTCTATATCTGAACATGGATGTATTTATTGATATGGATAGCGGACATCCTGCTTACGAAGTTTCCAAAACCATAGCTCTTAGAAAAGGTCTTTATAAGATCACACAGAAATATTTCCAAATGGCTGGTGGGTTAATGAATAAAGTAAGTTGGAAAGGTCCGGGATTTGAAAAAACGGAAATTCCTCCGTCTGTATTATTTCATCGAAAATAACTAATATAAAATATAGAGGTATTATAATTTGAAGTATATATTAAAAATAACGATAGCCGTTTCATTTCTCTTCTGGTTTACGGCGTGTAATCCCCAAAAAGAGATAAGTAAAGAAATAACATTACGTCTTGAACCGAGTGAAGATAATCCCCGTAATAGTGAAGGAGATTTTATTCAACTTAATGATGGCAGAATTCTTTTTACCTATTCGCATTTTACTGGTGGGTCCGGGGATAATTCTTCCGCTTACTTAGCTGGTCGATATTCGTCTGATGGTGGTAAAACATGGAGCAGTGAGGACGTAAAAATTCTTTCGAACGAAGGAGGGATGAATGTAATGTCTGTTTCATTGATACGATTGGATAAGAACAAAATTGCATTGTTCTATTTAAGAAAAAATTCTGAAACAGATTGTATTCCGTTGATGAGGGTATCGAATGACGAAGCGAAGACTTGGAGTGAAGCGAAAGAATGTATTACCGATGTTCCGGGATATTATGTAATGAATAACGACAGAGTCATTAAGCTAAAAAACGGGCGTATCATTTTACCCCTGTCACTGCACAACACTCCCGAAAGCGACGGATGGTTCAATGGCGGATTGATCTGCTACTATTCGGATGACCAAGGAAATACATGGACAAAAGGTGGTGAAGTTCCTAATCCGAATAATGTTACATCACAAGAACCCGGATTGATTGAGTTGAAGAACGGAAAACTATTACAATTTTGCAGAACAGATGCAGGAGTTCAATACGTTTCTCTTTCAGAAGATTATGGCGAGACGTGGACAGAATTGAGACCGAGCAATATAAAATCTCCACTCTCACCAGCATCCATCGAACGTATTCCGCAAACCGGAGACTTGATGCTTGTTTGGAATAACAATTATAAGCATGTCCGTGATGGTGGAAATCGTACACCTTTCAATCTTGCTATTTCAAGGGATGATGGAGTTACTTGGGAAAAAATAAAAACAATTGAAAGTGATCCTAATGGTTGGTATTGCTATACTGCAATTGAGTTTGTCGGTGATCATGTTCTCCTTGGGCATTGTGCTGGTGATAGAACTAAGAATATTGGTTTAGCCACAACTAACATTACACGCTTGAATTTAGATTGGATCTATAGCGAGGCAACACCTGCACCAACAATTAATGTTAACGAAAGCGGAATTGTTGAATTAAACTGCATTGATAAAGATGCCAAGATCTATTACAGTCTAGACCGAAAGATGCCGGATAAATTATATGATTCGCCTATAAAAATTACACGCACTACACCTTTGTGGGTACAAGCGGTATCAAAGGGAAAAAGCAAAAGCGAACTTATTACAACTTATGTTGGGATTAATATATTCCAACCATCTTTAAAAGTCCCCAGTAGTAAAGGAGCAGGCTTAACTTATGATTATTACGAAGGTGATGTCTCTTCAGTTAATGGTATCGAAAAATTACCAGTTAAAGCAAGAGGCGTTATAGGTTCTTTTAATATTAATAATAGAATGCATGATGAAAATATTGCGTATATATTTAATGGATTTATTGAAATTCCAAAGGACGGGAAATATACATTTTATCTTGCTTCCAATGACGGTAGTGTGTTACTTCTTGACGATCATGAACTGATCAATCACGATGGGCCACATGGTATGACTGAAGAATATAATACTATTGCACTTCGCAAAGGAAAGCATAAAATTGAGCTTAAATATTTTCAACTACAGGGAGGGCTAGGACTAAGGCTTTCCTGGAAAGGGCCCGGATTTGAAAAGGAAGAAATACCAGAATCGATATTATCTCATTAACTTATAAGAATATTATGTTTCCAAAATATCAAAAGTACTTGCTTGTATTTTTAATTTTATTCGCTGCATCCGGTAATGTTATTTCACAAAACACACCCGAGCACGATCTAGTATTATCCATAGAAAGAATTTGGGATAGAGCTACTCACAATGCTTTTACGAGTTTGATTGAATTTAATGGGAAGCTATATTGTGCTTTCAGAGAAGGTAACGGACATGTATCAGATATTAACGGTACAATCCGAGTAATTGCTTCTGATGACAACGGACAAAATTGGTACTCCGTTGCACATATTTTTGAAAGAGGATATGATCTGCGTGATCCTCAGTTATCTGTAACACCGGACAATCGTATTATGCTCAATATCGGCGGTTCAATTTATACCGGAGGAAAATTGACCGGGATGGAACCGCAAGTTAGTTTTTCCGATACGAAAGGAAGAAACTTTTCAGCACCACAGAAAATCATTATTGATAAGAAGATCAAAAGCGATAAAGACTGGCTATGGAAAGCTACTTGGCATAAAGGGATTGCTTATGCTACAGCTTATCAACCATCTAAAGAAAAGTCCGTTCAACTACTGAAGAGTAATGATGGAATTCATTATTCTTACATCGCAACATTTGATGTTATTGGTGGCAATGAAACCACTTTAAGTTTTACTTCGGATGATAAAATGATTGCCGTTGTAAGATGTGATAGAGAGAGAAGTGGTTTTATCGGCTCTAGTGACCCTCCTTATAAGAATTGGAGCTTCAGTAAACTTGGATCGCGTATAGGTGGTCCAAACTTGATTTTGCTTGATAATGGTGTGATGCTTTGCGCAACAAGGGAATATCCGCCTGACCATAACGAGAAAACAATACTTGCAAAGGTTGGACTTGACGGAGAGTTTATTAAATTGGTTACATTACCAAGTGGTGGCGATTGTAGTTATCCCGGACTTGTGATGAAGGACAGCATTCTTTATGTTTCATATTATTCATCACACGAAGAAAAGACAGCAATCTATCTTGCGAAATTAGTTGATCTAAAATATGGCTATGATAGTTTTGAACGGGTGCCAAAGCCGAATATTGTCTCTGATAAAAATGGGATTATTAAGCTATCCTGCAAAGATGATAAAGCGAAAATTAAATATACGCTGGATAGAAGCATTCCCTCAGTCATTAATGGATATACTTATAAGGAACCAATTAAGGTTGACAAAACCACTTTACTTAGAGCTATTGCAATTAGGTATAAATATCCTGAGAGCAATATGCTTAGTCAGTATGTTGGAACTGATATTTACCAAGAATCACAGACTATTAATAAGAAATTAGTAAAAGGGTTGAGTTACGAGTATTTTGAGGGGAAAGTTAGAAGCACAAGCGACATTCCAGGATTGACAAAAATGAAAACCGGTGCTACGGATGTTATTACAACTTCTGAACGGAACCGTGATGCAAACTATGCTTTTATCTTTACCGGTTATATTAAAATTCCTAAAGATGATCTTTATACGTTTTATTTGACTTCTAATGATGGAAGTAAATTATACTTGAATGATGAATTGGCTATCGACAATGATGGAGCGCATGGCAAGAGAGAAGAAACGGTATCTCTATCATTAAAAAAAGGATATCACAAATTACAATTATATTATTTCCAGTTGGGCGGTGGTCAAGACTTGAGGTTGGAATGGAGTAGTAATGAAATTACAAGAGAGAAGATACCTTCTGCAGTTCTATTTCACTAATAATTATTCTTAAAATTCCATACTTTATATTTTAAATTATATGGAGGGTAAGATTATCAAAACTTTAAAATTACTTGGACTAATATTTGTCTCTATTATTTTATTAGTTCAATGCACTGTAAAAACGGGGGAGAGAGTTGAGAGCAATACAAAGCTTATTGGTCCTCAACCTGACGGGAGTATTCTCGTTCCAACAAATCAACTTTTAAGGCCAGCCGGATTTCAACTCCAATATCCTGGACGACCTGTAGATATGGCTCTAAGTCCAAACGGCAAATGGCTCGCTGTACTGAATAAAAACTCACTTGATTTAATCCGTGTTAAAGATAGGGTATTAATTCAAAGGTTAAAAATTAAGAGCGGCGGTTCATACAACGGTGTAGTGTTTTCCAATGATGGGAAGAAGATATATGTTAGCCAGGCAAGGGATAATATCTTTATCGCAGAAATGGATAAAGATAATGTGATGACATGGAAAGATAAGATCACATTTGCAAAACCAAAGGTAGGAGGGCATCCGGTACCTGGTGGAATTGTGTTGGACAAAGAAAATCATAAATTTTATACAACACTGAACCGCAGCAATTCATTAGCGGTTGTCAAGCTATCGAATAAGTCTATAAAAGAAATCCCTGTTGGTGTTGCACCTTATGAAGTTGCACTTTATTCATCTGAGAAAGCATACGTAAGTAATTGGGGAGGAAGACAACCCGAAGAAGATGAAGACACTTATAAATCATCCGGCAGTGAAGTATTAATTGATGAGGTGACCGGAATTGCAAATGACGGTTCGGTTTCCGTTGTTGATTTAAAAGCGGGGAAAGAAATAAAGACGATTAAGGTTGGACTACATCCTAATGCAATGGTATTCAGCCCTGATAAAAAAAAGCTTTATGTTGCATGTGCAAATAGTGATATCATTTCTGTTATTGATACAAAAACCGATAAAGTAATTGATGAGATATCCGTACGAATGAACAAAGACCTACCATTTGGCAGTGCTCCTAATGCTCTTGCAGTTTCGAAAGATGGAACTCAACTTTATGTTGCCAACGGTACAGATAATGCAGTCTGTGTTATAAAGTTG
>Ga0256913_10000138_pt1 | contig 33569 bp, 23 predicted proteins | sample Axial_MatmetaG_FD_185970 | JGI IMG/M metagenome (GOLD analysis project Ga0256913, IMG submission 185970) | Deep-sea worm associated microbial mat communities from Axial Seamount, Juan de Fuca Ridge, Pacific Ocean - Axial_Mat | ecosystem: Environmental > Aquatic > Marine > Oceanic > Microbial... | reverse complement strand
AACCTAATGTGGCGGGTATTGAGTCGCTTTTTTTTGTTAAAAATATATCCAGTGCTATTCCAGTGGCAATGGCGATGGGAGTTATTATATTGGCATTGGAGCAGAAGGGTATACCAATATATAAGTATGGACCAACAGAAATCAAGAAAACGGTGGTAGGGGTTGCAAGAGGCGATAAAAATCAAGTTATGCATATGGTTCATTTTCTTCTTGGTATACAGGAGACGGTGTCCAATAAACATATGACAGATGCATTGGCGGTAGCCATTACACATGCACATTCAGGTGGAAATATTTCCCATGCTATATAGTCTTACCGGTGAACTCTTAGATACGCGGGAACTAAGTTTTTTGTTAAAAACTGGTGCTATTGTATGGCATATACAAACTAGTAAGCACAGCATCGCAGAATTTAGGCGTATGCAACAGCCTGTTACTGTTCTTACCTATTTGTATCATAGGGAGGATCAACTGCAACTATTTGGGTTTGCGAGCATTGAGGGGCGGCATGCATTCTCTGAGTTGCTTCGCGTAAGTGGTATTGGTCCCAAACAGGCATTAAAAGTTTTATCTCATATTACTGCGCAGCAATTATGGTCTGCTATTGAATCAAGAGATGAAAGACAATTAACCTCGGTTCCCGGCTTGGGTAAGAAAATGGTTGAGAAACTTATTTTAGCGATGAAAGATAGAATTCCTGAATATGTTTATCCCTCAGAGATAAGGCAAGATAACCGTTCTGAAGATATCATGCATGCATTAGTTGATATGGGATATCAACGGCAGGAAGTTGCAAAGCAGATGCATATTTTACAACAAGATACGGAATTTACAAAGCTCCATGAATCTGAAATCTTCAAGATAATTTTAGAAAACCTAGGACTGCAATGAGTGAAGAGCCTATATCATTAAATAGTAGGGAAGATGAGCAGGAATTTAATATTCTGCGTCCGAGAACACTACATGGTTTTTTAGGACAGAAACAAATTAAAGATAACCTTTCTGTTTTTATTAATGCAGCACTCCAAAGAAATGATGTGTTAGATCATGTATTCTTGAGTGGCCCCCCTGGATTGGGAAAAACAACACTTGCGGTTGTTATTGCACATGAGATGCGCAGTAAATTGCGTATCACCTCGGCACCTGCATTGGAAAAACCAAAAGATTTAGCAGGAATCCTTACTACTTTACAGGAGAATGGTATTTTCTTCATTGACGAAATTCATCGTCTGCGTCCTGCTATCGAGGAGATACTGTATACTGCTATGGAAGAGTTTTCACTTGATTGGGTGATTGGACAAGGACCGTCAGCAAGAACTATTCGTATTCCAGTACCGAAATTCACACTTATAGGAGCTACTACCCGTCCGGGGTCAGTGTCTTCTCCGCTACACACGCGGTTTGGTATACAGTTTCGATTACAGTATTATAAACAGGATGAAATTAAGGAAATCTTGTATCATACAGCATCTATTTTAGAGATAAGTCTTGATTCCGATGCGGCTGACATTGTTGCAGCTCGTTGTAGAGGAACACCCCGTGTAGCGAACTGGCTTATTCGACGCTTAAGAGATTTTTCACAAATACATAAAAGCAAGCGGATTCATCGGGATATAGCGGAATATGGACTTAGACAATTGGGTATTGATGAGCACGGATTAGATGAGCGAGATCGAGCGATCTTATCAACTATTGTTCGTTATTTTCGGGGAGGGCCTGTGGGTATCGATACTTTAACAGCAACATTAGGAGAAAATAGTGAGACCCTGGAATATTATTATGAACCGTATCTCATCCAACAAGGATGGCTACGTCGCAGTCCCCGGGGAAGAGTGGCAACAGAAAAAACGTATAGACTGTTTAATATCAAGGTGCCAGAAAAAGATCGAGATAACGAAGCTACTCTTTTTGATGAACAAGATATGAATAATTAGTTTCAGATAAGAGATCGACACCTTTTAGTAAGTATTTTCATCAAAAGAAAGAAAGGTTTCTCGTACATGTGTAAGTTTTCTAAGATGTTTGTCGATTATTTTTTCATAATCCAACTCTCCTTGCTGAATACGATAATGCTCGTCTTCCCAGTACTGCATTTCTTGAATATGAAGATATTTAAACTTTTTTATTCCTGCCTGAGTTGAGTATTTCTTTGCCTCGCTCCAATATACTTTTGCATAGCGAATGAGTTTTTCTGCTTTTTCTAGACTTTCCAAGTTTTGTTTTTTCCATGGTGCATTGTAAAAGTATGCTTCAAATTTCATGTATTTACTACCCCAGCGTAAATATAATTCAACAAGCTTTAAGTTAATATGCATGGTAAATACTATACGATACCATTCCCACTCTTTTTTATTTTTAATATGTGCAAGAGCATATAATGGATTGGCAAAATCTGCGCGCAAGGCTTGTTCTAACCAATAAATATTTTCTGCAATGCGTTCGGGATATTGATAAAGATGTACATGGTAAAGCTCATATAATTGTTCTCTATAGAGAAGTCTGTATGAGTGAAGAGGAAAACTACTAAGAAAAAACATATATAGTAGAATAAATATCTTTCTATGCCACATAGTTATTTATCGGCAGAGAGAATAATGCTTATTATTTCTTTAGCAATGAAATTAGCATCCTTGCTCCCATCGATATGATGAATCATCATTGTACTTGGAGAGAATTTCTGAAATAATTGCATGTATTTATATCTTGCTTTTTTCAATACTGGAAGAAATTCTACATAATCCCTATGAGCTCGATTTTGTATGCGTTGCAAACATAGTTTAGGATCTGTATCAAGGAAGAACACATGCTGAGGCAGAGGGAAGTATTTATTAATTTCTAATAGAGTTTCTTCCGACACTTTATTACCTTGGTATACAAGAGATGAGAAAAAATATCTGTCACATACTACCTGGACACCTTGATGGCACATCTTATAGATACCATCTTTTTTTGAAAAAAGGTGTTCGCTACGATCTGCTGAAAAGAGCAGGGCAACTGTTAGTGGATTTAGTTTTTTTTGAAATCCTTGTCGTGCTATTTGTCCGATTATAGTATTGGTTGGCTCACGCGTGACGAAAAGGGAGGGGGAAGTTTTCCACATGGTTTGTATTAATGAAGTAATTAATGATTTTCCTGCGCCATCTATTCCTTCAAGAACATAAAAATTTTTTAATACAGATTTTAAGAAAGATTGTAGCATTTGCTCCTAATTATACTATTATATACTATGATATGGGATCAAAAAATATTTTGAAATTAACTAGGCAACCTAATGAATAAATTCTTTCTTTTTATCTATTTATTGCTTTCTCTTATTCTCCTTGCTAGTTTTGTTACCCATACAACTGCTTATGTATTTGAATCTTTTAAGGAAGATTTAAGGGAATATTTACAAGAAATAGTATCGAATAAGTTTGGATATCGACTGTTATCATATAGTGGTTTTAGTCAAGCTTCTTTTCAGGATATTACTCTTACAAAATCAGATTTATTGCAGGATCTTTCAGCATTGGTACGCACTACGAAAATAGATTTTAATTTACGTTCTGCTTTGTCTGGATCATCCGTAGGGCTTTTGAAAAACGTATCTCTTAATGGACTTGATTTGAATATTAACATGCGCAATGAAAAAAAGAGTGACAGAGATTTCTTTTCTCGAGCAATGCAATTCCTTAACTACATTGCGACTTATATACCAAACAGCGGAAGTCTGCAGGGAAAATCCCTTCATATTACTGTTCATTTTCCTAGCTATACACTTTTAGCTGAAGATGTTTCTTTTAGAATTGTGATACAAAAAGATAGTAAAGTATCTTTTTCTGCAGTAATTCCACTTGTACTGCGAAACGCAGATCGTACAACACCGTTTTTCTCATCAATCATACGTGTCTCTTTTGAATTTGAAAAGGGCTTTCACATAAGTCAAGGTAATGTTATTGTTTCCAACTTGCAAGTTTTTTCTAATCGTATTGCTACACAATATATTCACTTTATGAAAACCAATGACGTTATGACTTTCTTTACCCCACAAGATTCCGCACAGGTTATCTCGTTACAAGGGAAAATAAACCTTTCTTCATATCAGTGGGCTATTTCTTTCTCTACTAATAATGCACTATTAAGCACTATTGTATTAAGACCAGCCAATGCATCACGGTTTTTTTATTATCTATTGGCAAACAGAATAGATAGCTCGTTTACTGCGGAAGGTAGTAATAATACTATACGTTATCAGTTTTTATTACATAGTGGAGAGAAGTTTTCTGACATGGCTTCCTTACATATGGATCTAAATGGTAATCAAGATTATTTGTCTATTAATGAGATGACTTATACATATCTTGACGGTTTGGTTGATGCTTCAGGAAGCTTTCATTTTTCTGATATGAGTCTTCAAGCTAGCTTTAGGGTAGATAATTTATCTATTTCAAAACAGACTGCACCAGTGAATGGAATCTTTAAGGTGTATAACGATCCCGTGACTAAAACCATTATGTGGAATACCAAACGGTTAAGAGTTGCGGATACAGTTTTCACTGGAGCTTCTTTTTCTTTACAGTACGCTGATCAAACAACGTTTCGTTTCTTATTGAACGAATACGGTATGTTGCGCACGGTAAAAGGACAGATAAAAGTAGAAAAGAAACATTATCTGGCGGCACAGGTTAGCCTAAATAAGTTGTCTATACATTCATTACAAAACATAGCCGCTACTTTATTGCAAAAGAATAACTTTTGGTATGCGCACTTGGTAGGTTTTCCTCTCAATGCGCAGGTGTCAAGTACTATGGAATTTTCTGTGCAGCGACTGGACTGGGAACTCTATATTCCTCATCTCCGGGTATGGAATTATAATGATAATAAAACTAGTATCGCATTCAGTACAAAGTTATCGCCTTCTATAATAGAAGTATCAGATATTGATTTAATACTCTATGGCAAAAGATTAATAAAAAAGGGAACATTCCTCCTTAAGAGGGATATGTTTTCTGCACATTTGCTTACCAGAGAAAATAAAAAATATACTATAACAGGAAATGCGACTTATCAGGATATAACACTACGTGTTGTACCTTTTACTAATCAAACACCGAAATCTGATCTTGCCGATGCAGGAATAATGGTAAGAATTTCTCCTAAAGAAAATGGTACATGGATGGGCAGCATACAGGCTAAGAAATTTCCACTTTTTTGGAGGAAAAAGCGTGTGTATTTTGATACACATGAGACTGTAACATGGGGAAATAATCAATGGCAACTATATGTACCGTATTTTCGTCTGAGCACAGAGGATATAGGAAATCTTTTTAGTCTACGAGCGAATCTTACTCATAATGGAGGAAAAATCTATGAGGTAAGTTTGACTACACCCAAGGGAAGTGTACTCATGGGAGGGGGGAGGCTTTCATTAGAAAATAATATATTCTCTTCATTAAGACTGCATCTTTCTGATACAGAAGAAGCGTTTGTCGAACTGGATGTGGAAAATAAGAAAGAAAACATATTTTATACATTCTCTGTACAAAATATTCCTTTTAATTATTTTGTAAATTCTTTCTCAGGAGTTGGAAATTGTTTTGTTTCCTATGATGGGAGGGCTAAAATCTTGACTGGTAAATTGGGGTATACATTTCCAGGTAATGACGCAATCTTTTTAAAGAGTAATTTTTCTTGGGATGGAAAAGATATTGTACTTTCAAAGTTAAGAGGTAGAAAGAATGAGAAGCATATTGCAACAGATGAAATACGAATATCATTGAAAACACATGCGATAACAGGATTATTTTACTATAAAAACGACTTATCTAATATGTCTAATGAAATAGTTCTGCAAGGTAATCTGGATAACGGAACAGAGTATTCATTAAATACACTACTGTATTCTCCCTTTGAGATTTTTTTCAAGACAGTTTCTCCTATGGGACAATCGCCTGTTGCCTTTAACACTATTTCTATATCACGAAGTCCGATCTTCTTACGTATTTTTGTAGATGAGAATACCTTCTTTTTATATCATTTTGAAAAACAAAAATTCCATTTTGCGTTGAATAAATCGGAATCCTTGCACGTCAGTGGTGAGGGGAGTATTGGTAATGTATTTAAGACTACTATTCACATTAGTAATATTGATGTTGGTAAGTTAGGAGGAATCTCGCTGGGCTCTTTCCTTTCCTTCCATAGTGGCAAAATTCGAGGCGATTTGACTATTTCAGGTTCGTTAAATGATCCTGATGTACACGGAACTATTCAATATTCAGAGATGAGAGGAAATACAGTGTTTTCACCTTCTCCGGTCGGGCCTGCACAGGCCGTGATTCGCTTTCAGGGCAAAAAAGTAACCATTCTTCCCTTTTATTTTGCAAATGGTGCTGGTTATGGCAAATTATCAGCAGAGTTTTTATTTGAAAAACGAGAACTGCAGCAGTTCTCGTTTCGTCTACAAGCTGAAGAATCCCCAGGACTTAATATTCATTATATTTTTGGTACTGTTGATGCAAATGGTTTTGTTACTGGTGAAATAAGGGTAGGATGGGAGAAAGATAAAGGCATAACATTAACAGGTGATATTACGACTGGAGATGCACAATTTTCCCTAGTAGAAGTTATGGAATATCCTGAGATAGATAAAATGAATCTTTTGGTAAGAGCAGGTCGTGCTAATTCTTTCACATGGCCCAAAACAGGGACCCCAGTTGTTCGAGGATATTTAGAACCCCATGATTATATACGTATTTTTGCCAGTAGTAACGATGACATACGTATTAAAGGTGATCTTGGATTACGTGGTGGGGAAATTATGTATTTTAATCGCTTGTTTCTTGTAAAAGATGGCAACTTGTACTTTGACACTTCCAAATTAAGTATTGCGCCATTACTAACAGTGAAGGCTGAAGCTCGTGTAAGAGATACGGAGGAACATCAAACCGTACGTATTTATCTACAGACAACTAATTCGCCTGTTACAGATTTAAGCCCTACCTTTTCATCGAACCCACCATTGCCCCCTTATAAAATTGTGCAATTATTAGGTGATAATTTGTATGAGGGAGATGTGCTATCTGGGTACTTTAAAATCTCTGATGCATTAGCTGCTACTGTGGATCATTATGGTGGGGTAAGTCAGGGTATTAAAAAGTTTGAATCATTTATGAGAGATATATTAAAAGTTGATGTATTTACATTAAGGACACCTCTTATAAGAAACTTATTTCGCTCAACTATTTTATTACTACATACTCCATTGGGGGGAGGTCGGAGTAATTCTGATGCAGTAAGTGCTTCTTCTGAGAGTTTCTTGCGTGCCAATTATACTCCATTTAATATTTCTTATTTATTGGATGATACTACACTTACGCTAGGGCGTTATCTGGGTAAAGATGTGTTTGTAGAATTTTCTCTTGCACTAGATACCAGCGGTTATCGATATGAGAAATTTTCTACTTTAAAGGTGAATACTGAATTTAGAATGGAATTTAATACTCCATTCTTTTTTCTTGAATGGATTTTCTCTCCTCGAAATCGTGCCTCATTTTTTGTTCCTGATAATAAGATTTCACTGTCTTGGAAAGTATCCTATTAATGTGTTATAATGAGAAAGTTTATGAGATTTAAAATAGTTCTTTGCCTACTTAAGGTTGTTTTTTTACTTTCTCTCTTTACTCAACAAATCGCCGCACAAGAGGATGCCTGGTATATAGGTAATGTTATACGTGATATTAAGATAACAGGATTGAAGGAAATCAATGTTAAAACACTGCGGCCAATTCTTGCTCAATTTATTGGAAAGAAATTTACTGAGAAAATATTCTTTCTTTTGCAAAGTAGATTATATGCACTGGATTATTTTGAACAAATTATACCAAGAGCGGTGAGATATCAAGGTGGAGAAGATGGAGTAGTCATTCTGATTAGTGTTAAGGAGCGTCCTACTATCAAACATATTATTCTGAAAGGGAATAAGAAAATTGCAGGTGCAAAAATAAGAAGTGTGATTATATTAAAAAATGGAAGCTTTTATTCTGATTCTGCAGCTAAGTCTGATAGACTTGCGATTCTTTCACTTTACACAAATAAGGGATTTTCCGATGCAAAAGTTGTTTTTGATTTTAATCTTGAACAAAGAGAACTTACTTTTACAGTTATAGAGGGATATGAAAGAAGAATTAAATCTATTCTTTTTTATGGTAATGAATCATATTCTGATAGGAAACTACGACGTGTAATTAAAAGTAAAGCGACAGGTATCCTTAGTAAGGGAGAATTCAGTCAGAGTAGATTGGAAGAAGATCAAGATCTTCTTTTGCAGTTTTATCATGAGCATGGGTATATGGATATACTTATTTTTGACCGTAAGATAGAAACAAACAGAAATTCAGAGAAAAAGAGAGAAGATCTTACCGTATCTTACTTTCTAGAAGAAGGGGCACAATTTTTATTTGGTCAAGTTACGGTTGAAGGGAATGTGCTGTTCCCAGATGAAGAACTTCTTAAGTTTTTCATCCAGAAGAAGGGTGATACTTTTAACTCACTGTACTTTAAAAGGGGGCTCCAAAATCTTCAAGAAGTTTATCTTCAGAATGGATATGTATTTAACGACTTTTCAGTAAATGAGAAACGAAATGGAGCATATATTGACTACCATATTACGATTACGGAAAAGGATCGTGCTCACGTAGAGAACATAACAGTTAGTGGAAACAAGAAGGCAAAAAAGTATATTATTAAACGCGAATTGTCGCTTGAACCTGGTGATATTTATCAAGTATCGGCATTAAGAAACGCTTATTTTGCGCTTGCAAGTCTTCAGTATTTTTCTTCAGTGGATATTACCACACCACCAGGGTCGGCTGAGGGGTTAGTAGATGTGAATATTGCAGTGGAAGATGCAAATACAACTAACTTACGATTTGGTATGTCGTTTGGAGCGAGTGATGAATTTCCCATATCTGCAGTTATAGGATGGACTGACCGTAATTTTCTTGGAAGAGGTCTTAATTTATCAATATCAAGTAATATATCGCACATTGAACAGTCGGTACAACTTTCTCTGTCTTCAAGTTGGCTGTTTGGATTACGATGGTCTTCAGGATTGAGCTTCTTTTTTAAGCATTCCAAATTATCGACTGTTAATGATGATTCACAAGCTCCGTATGGTGTGGATGATCCATATATAAGTGAATATGTATTTAGTCGGAACACAACTTATAATGGACAAAGATATGCAGCAGGAGATGCTTTTCCAGGTTATCCCTCACAACAAGATATTACTAGCTATAACCTCTTGTTAGATCATGAGTATGCAGAGAAGAGTTCAAACCTAGAAACACTTTATATGGAATATGAATCATATTCTTTGGGGGTAAGCTATAACACTAATTACCGCTTTCTCACTCCTATTGGTGTTATTAGTCCTTCTGCATCCATTGGGATATATTTTGATCATGTTAAATATGATTCCCTTTTATACCGACCTGCTAATCAACAGACAAGAAAGAACCTCAATCGATGGCTGCCAGTAACTCGTTTCTCATTAGGTATTGTATTTGATTATCGTGATATTCGTTTCAGTCCAACAAAAGGATATTTATTGAGTCAGAATCTTGCTTTTTATGGAGGAATCTTTTTTGGATCGCGACATTTTATTCGATCAGATACCTCACTATCTGTATATATTCCTCTAGTAAACATGCCAGTCAGTGAAAATTGGTCATGGAAACTTGTATTGGCTATGGAGAGTTCTTTTTCTATCCTTTTCAATCAATTTTATTATCCCAATGGTACTACCTATCAAAAAGATGGACCTGCAGAAAATGATCTTTTAGTTCTTGATGGTATTTTTAGTGCACGTGGGTGGCCACTGCAGCGAGGAGGGGAGGCTGTATGGAATAGCTGGGCTGAGCTAAGAATGCCATTGGCGGAAAAAATGGTTTGGTTTGACATGTACTTTGAAATAGCACACCTATGGAAAAACAGGAAGGATGTTACGTACCTCAGTATTCAAGATTTTAAATTTAGCATTGGTGCAGGGTTGCGGTTTGTTCTCCCCCAATTTCCCATTCGTCTGTATTTTGGCAAACGATTTAAATTAGATGAGAATGGAAAAGCAATTTGGCAGCGTGGAAATATCTTCCGACCAGGCGATTCTGAAATGGGAGGAGCTGACTTTATTTTTTCAATTAGTTTAGATGTATTATGATAAATATGCGACGTATTAGGTTTTCTTTTTTATTGGCTGTTCTAGTTGTTGGTAATCTTAATTCGGAACAACTTACGACAGTGGCTGTAGTTGATATTGATAGAGTGTTTACCAGTTTTTATCGTGAATCTCAGCGTTTGAGAGATTTGGATTTTTTACAGAAGAAATATCAACAAGAGTTAGATGGCTATCTTGCTAAGCTCTCAGCATTAAAAGAAACATTTTCACAAATAAGAGATGATCCTTTATTATTTGAGAAAAAAGAACAGTTAAAAAGAGACATCGCAACTCTAACATCTTATATTGATGAATTAACACGACAGCGAAAAATGAAATTGCAAGTAAAAAGAAAAGAGTTAATGTCAGACACATTTGTGAGAAATTTGCAAAAAGCTATTCAATATATCAGTAAATCTGAAGGTTATACTATTGTATTCCGTGCAGATGATGTAGGCTTGCAGTGGTGGGCTTCTGAAGTAGATATTAGCGAGAAAGTAATTCAGTATTTGTTTCGACTTAGTAATGACTAAGTGTTTGACTTTATCTAAATCACTGTTGTGAATAAAGAAACGCCATTTATACAGCAGTATCGACGTATAAAATCTCGATATCAATCACATATACTTTTTTTTCGTTTAGGAGACTTTTATGAAATGTTTGAAACAGATGCTATTGAGGTGTCAGACTTACTGGGTTTAACTCTTACAATGAGGAATGGTATAAAAATGTGTGGAGTTCCTCATCATGTTGCTGCTACTTACTTGGAAAAACTTATAAAAGCAGGAAAGAAAGTTGCTGTTTGTGAGCAAATGGAAGGGCTTAAGGATGGGGGGAATTTAATCGCACGAGAAGTAACAGAGATTATTACTCCCGGTACTTATACGGAAATAAATCATTTAGCACCACATAAGAATAATTTTCTTCTTAGTTTGCATGTTTCCAGGAGATATTTTTCTGCTGTTTGGATTGATATTTCTACAGGCGATTTTGTGGTGCTTGAACAAGAAAATAATCATCTCATAGATCTTGTTGCTGCTTTGTTTGAACGTATCCATCCGCGAGAACTCATTGTACAGGAATCAGTGTTACGCGAATATCCATTCTTTTCTCAGATATGTAAACGTTTAGATGTGTTGGTGAATTCGTATCCAGATTGGCTTTTTGATAAAGAAAAGGGGTTTGAACGTGCATGCAAGCATTTTCAGACAGTTAATCTCAAGGCGTTTGAGATAGATGATAGTGCTCCTGTACTAGCAGCAATTGCAGCATTACTGGATTATCTTGATGCCAACTTTCACTCTTCTTTGGTTCATGTGCAAACGATAACAGTCGAATATTCTCAAAATGTTTTACGCTTAAATGAGGCGGCACAACGAAATTTGGAATTGCTGACTTCCTTATCTTCAGGAAAAACCTTGTTTCATATATTAAACAACTGCAAAACTCCCATGGGGGAGCGCATGCTTCGTAGTTGGATTACTGCACCCTTGCGAGAGAAGAAAAAAATAGATAGGCGGTTAGATGTAGTGGGAGGATTACTACAAGACCAACATCGTTTACAGTTAATACAAAGCACCTTGCGTTCAGTGTCGGATATTGAACGATTATTATCAAGGCTGGGTATGCAAAAAGCGCATCCTCAAGATCTTATGGCACTGGCTAGCGCGTGTTCTCATGCACGTAAAGCATTATTTTTAATGAAAACTGAATTGTCTATGCTTGCAGTAAGTGATGTCTGGAAATCTGAAAGAATTACCCAACTTATTGAGAAAATTAAAAATGCATTGGTAACACACCCCCCCGTCCAACACAATGAAGGTGGAATTATCGCAGATAGATATGACAAGGAATTAGATTCTCTTCGTCATATATTACGCACATATGAAACTCGTTTGCATGCTTATCTGGAAGAAGAAAAGAAAAAGACAAAGATTACATCTTTAAAACTCCGTAATAACAGAGTTTTAGGAGTTTTCTTCGAGGTAGCAAATTCACAAACACATCTTGTTCCTTCATATTTCTTACTAAGACAAACCGTTAGCACAGGGAAACGATATTTAACGGAAGATTTACAATGTATTGCTCAGCAACACATAGATGCCCAAGAACGTGTAAATGTATATGAGCAAGAGTTGTTTGTTATGCTACGAAATGATCTTCTACAATATCTAAAAGTTTGTTTTTCTTTTTCGAAAATAGTTGCACGTGTTGATGTACTTCAATCATTTGCTTGGAATGCATTACTCCATGATTACAAAAGACCAGCCATCATTAATAAGACATCCTTAGTGATCAAAGGAGGGAGACATCCAGTAGTAGAACGATGTCTTCAGGGACATTCATTTATTCCTAATGATGTAGTTCTCGATGAAAAAACGCATTTCTTTCGTTTTATTACAGGACCAAATATGGCAGGTAAATCAACCTATTTACGACAAACAGCTCTGATTGTTGTTATGGCACAAATGGGATGTTTTGTTCCCGCACAAGAAACTGAAATTGGTATAGTAGATCAAATTTTTTGTCGTGTGGGATCATCTGATAATATTACAAAAGGAGAATCTACCTTTTTAGTGGAAATGATGGAAACGAGTGCTGTATTGCACGCAGCTACTTGCCAGAGTCTTATTATTATGGATGAGGTTGGGCGTGGCACTAGCACTTTAGATGGACTTGCATTAGCCTGGTCGATATCTGAACATATTCTCGATAAGATTAGAGCACGTACACTATTTGCTACCCATTATCATGAGTTGGCTGAATTAAAACACGAAAAAGCAGCTGTTTTTAGTATTTGTGCTCAAAAAGAAGAAGGTAAGATAGTTTTTCTTCATACCCTGCAGAAAGGTCTTGCGGAAGCTTCGTATGGAATAGATGTGGCGCAACTGGCAGGTGTTCCCGACGTTGTATTGCAACGCGCGTATGTATTATTGTCTCAGTTGTCGGTAAAACATACCCAGCAAAAAAAGACTGCAATAAAAGAATTAAATTATAATAAAACTATTGTAAAAAAAACTCAGGAATCTAAAGAGACCGTGAGACAGCAAGAACTTTTTTCTCCATTATTTCCTCTATACGATGAGATGGAAAAGTTAGATGTTGATAATCTCACGCCACTTGATGCGTTTCAATTCTTAGTACGTCTTAAAAAAAAATTATCTGATAAAGAAAATGAATAGCACTATTTTGTTTGTAATAAGCATACATGAGAATTCTGGATTTTTTTCAACCTTTGTATTGTATTGTCTGTCAACATCGTATAGATCCACAAACACCCCGACAATATATTTGTACGTCCTGTTGGCGTTTATTGTTTCCTATATCTTCAGATCGTTGTTGTCAGAAGTGTGGGGTTCCACTTATTTCAGAAAATAAATTTTGTGTGCGCTGTCGTGATCAAGATTTTAGTTTTACTTTTTCGGTCTCATGCTTTTCTTACATAGGCCTTTTCCCTGAAATTTTGCACCGATATAAAAGAGAAGGTAGTAAATATATTGCTTGGTTTTTTGCTGATATCTTACATACAAGTTACAAGCTGCATTTTCTCAATCTTCCTCTTGTTGCAATACCTTCCAGCCCACAAGGGTACAAATCAAGAGGGTTTCATCCTATTCTCCGCATTATGTCCATACTTCGCAGAAAGTATGGAGTGAAATGTTATAATATTTTACAGAGAAAGAAAAGTACTGAACAAAAACTTCTTTCATATGAAGAACGATTATCCAATCTTAAGAACAAGATAGTCTTAAAAAGAAACTACAATTTTCTACCTCCTCATATTGTCTTATTGGATGACCTGTTTACCACAGGTGCCACTTTGCAGACATGTAGCAAGGTATTGGCAATTTCTGGTGTGAAACGTTGTGATGTTTTAACGATTGCGGTAGTATGAATCTTGACATACTACATTAAATCAGCAATACTACAGGTAGTCAGGTAATTTTAGGAATTAATAAAGATGATTGATAGTATTGCGAATGCAGTAAGAGAATTTTCTCAAGAAAAGGGTGTGTCGAAGGATCTTATTCACAAAACCATAGAAAGTGCATTATATGCTGCATATAAAAAAACGTATGGAACAGATGAGAATGCGGTTGTGGAGTTTTCTGAAGATCAATCGGTGCGCTTGTTTTCAAAGAAAAAGATTGTAGAGGAAGTAGAGGATCCAGTTCTAGAAATATCACTTAAGGAAGCATTGGAATTTAATGAGCATTCAGAAATAAGTGATAGCCTATTGATTGAGATAGATCCACACAGTTTTAACCGTATTGCGATACTAACCGCAAAACAAAATGCAGTGCAAATGATACGAAGGACAAAACGTGATGCCCTATATATTGAATATTCCAATAAGATAGGAGATATGGTTGTTGGGTATTACCAAAGGGAGCGTAATGGTACTATTTATGTTGATTTAGGTAATACAGAAGGGATTTTGCCTAAAAAGTTTCAATCTCCTCGGGAATCATATCAGCAAGGTGATCGTCTAAAAGTCCTTATTTATAAAGTAGAAAAGACGAATTCAGAGTTGCAAATCATTGTTTCCAGGACCCATCCTGAGTTTGTGTTACGAATTTTTGAACTAGAAGTGCCTGAAGTGTATGATAGAACTGTTGAAATTGTTAAGATCGCACGTGAACCGGGATATCGAACCAAACTTATGGTGCGTTCATCTCGCAGTGATGTTGATCCAGTGGGGGCGTGTGTGGGAGTAAAAGGGTCCCGAATTCTCTCTATTATTAGAGAGTTGGTTGGAGAAAAGATTGATATTATTAAATATAGCACGGATCCAAGAGAGTTCATCAAAGATGCTTTAGCTCCAGCCAGTGTAAAAAGTGTATTTATTTTAAATGAGGCAAAACGTCAAGCTTTAGTTGTTGTATCTAAAGATCAACTTTCCTTATGTATCGGGAAAATGGGGTTGAATGTACGTTTGGCTAACCGGCTTGTTGATTGGAATATTGATATAAAAACCGAGGAACAGTTTGCTGAAACAGATTTATCATCCTTACCTCGCCGTAACATGATGATTGATGAACTTTTTGAAGAAGAGTCAGAAGAAGAGATTACTGATATTGCGGAACTTCCAGGTATTACCGAAGAGATTATTTCTATTTTACATGCGAATGAGATCTCGCGTATATCAGATCTTGTGGTATTAGTACCAGATCGCCTAACAGAGTTGAAAGGTATTACCTCTGCAGATGTGGAAAAGATTATGAAAATTCTTGAAAGCGTGCTTGTGGTAGAACAGCAGACAGAGAGTGAAAGTGCGCAAGGTAAATCAACTGCAGGTGCTGAGGAAGGAGATAAAGACACGGAGTCTTCGCAAAAAACAAAAAGTCACCAAACCATTATATCTAATCAAAAGCAAGAAGCTGAACAATTAGAGGAGTCTGAAGGTATATCCATAGATGAGTTATCCATGATCCCAGCTGAGGTGATAAATAAGCTAAAAAAAGCAAATATTATGTGTATTGAAGATCTTATTCAATATGATCATGCCTCGTTGAAGAAAAAGGCAGTCTTGACTGATGAGGAAGTTACTCTTGTACTGCAAATTGTGAAAGAAAATGTAAATGTAGTTGAACTTGAGGAGTAGATGTGGCCAAGCAAGCAAGTGAAAAAAAGAAAAAGATGGACTCTGGTTCTAAGAAGGAAAATATAGCGAGTCAGAAGAAAATAAAAATTATCCTAAAGAAGAAAAACGAATCAGCAATAAAATCCACGACAACCAAAGATATTAAAAGTTCTCAGGGGTCCTCTAATCAATCACAAAAAGATACGATCGAAACTAGCAATAAATCTCAAATGCTATCTCCACAAAAGAAACAAACAGAAACAACAATAAAAGAAAAAAAACCTATACGATTCATTCCGCCATCTATGCGCTTACGTGAAGTGCCAGGAGCTCCTGCTCAACAGTCTATGGGAACAAGACAAACAAATACGCGTTCTAACCATGCAAAGATTGTTACAAGTGCTAAGAGTATTACACAAATAGCAAGTACTGATGTCAAGAAGCCAACTACTATCCGACGATTTATTAAAAGAACAGTAAGAGGAACAAATGCGGCTTCTTTTCGAACAAGAAAACAAGAAAGTTTCTCGGCAATTGTTGATAAGAAAGAAAGAAAGACAGTACAGAGAAAAAATCCAGTTCCTGGGCATATCAAGATTTCCGAATCAATTTCCATTGCGGAACTTGCACGAAAAATGAATCTGAAAGCTTCTGAGTTGATAGGAAAGCTGATGTCTATGGGTATGATGGTTACTATTAATCAAAGCATCGATGCGGATACGGCTGAAATTCTTGCGGCTGAATATAATTGCAAGATAACTGTAATATCTTTTTATGATGAAACAATCATTGAAACTGAAGAAGATAAAGAGGAGTCGTTGTCTTCTCGCCCCCCTGTGGTAACCATTATGGGGCATGTAGATCATGGAAAAACATCACTTTTGGATGCAATTAGAGATTCCCGGATAACAGATCAAGAAGCGGGTGCTATAACACAACATATTGGGGCATATCAAGTGGATACACCAAAGGGAATTATCTCTTTTTTGGATACTCCTGGACATGAAGCATTTACACTGATGCGTGCACGGGGTGCACAAATAACAGATATTGTTTTGCTTATTGTAGCAGCGAATGATGGAATAAAACCGCAGACAGTTGAAGCTATTAATCATATTAAAGAGACGAAGGTTCCTGTTATTGTGGTAATCACAAAAATGGATCTTCCAGATGCGGATCCGAAACGAATTAAACAACAACTTTCTGAATATAACATCTTATCTGAAGATTGGGGAGGACAAGCACAGTTTGTAGAAGTATCGTCGAAGACTAAAAAAGGTATTTCTCAACTACTTGAAGCTATCTTACTGCAATCAGAAATATTGGAATTAAAATGCAACCATCAATGTCGTGCGGAAGGTCGTATTATTGAATCTATGATAGATATTCATTTAGGAAGAGTCGCCACTGTACTTATTCAAAAAGGGACCTTGAAAATATCTGATCCATTTGTTGCCGGTATTTATGCGGGGAAAGTACGCGCGCTTATCAATGACCAAGGAATACGAATTCAAGAAGCATCGCCCTCGACTCCAGTACAAGTCTTAGGCTTTGATGGAATAGCAGAGCCAGGGGATCCTTTCCAAGTTACTAAGGATGAACGTATAGCAAGCCAAGTTTCTCAAAAAAGGCAGGAATTGCGTGTGCGTATGAAAAAGCCTCAGGACAAGAAACAGATGACTTTGGATAATCTCTATGAATCAATAAAGGAAAACAAAAAAACAACAATAAAAATTGTAATCAAAGGAGATACACATGGTTCGGTTGAGGCATTACGTTATGCATTAGAGCAACTGAGTGATGAGAATGTTCGGGTCTTTTGTATTCACACAGCTGTTGGAGCAGTTAATGAAACAGATGTGGTGCTAGCAGTAGCGTCTTCTGCAATCATTGTAGGATTTCATGTGCGTGCTTTTAATAATGCAGCAAAGCTTGCAGAACGAGAAAAAATTAAAATTTATCGATTCAATATCATTTATGAAGCAGTAGATGCGATAAAAGCAGCCATTGAAGGAACCTTAACTCCGGAGTTGGAACAGAAAAGCATAGGAGTAGCAGAAGTAAGGAAGGTTTTTAAAGTCCCAAAGCTCGGGAAAATAGCAGGTTGTTATGTAAGTAATGGAAAAGCAATACGAAACGCAAAAGTACAAATTTTCAGAGATGGCAAAGAAATTTACAGTGGAAACATTAGTGCCTTGAAACGCTTTAAAGATGATGTAAAAGAAGTATCAGCAGGCTTCGAGTGTGGAATGGCATTTGAGAAGTTTTCTGACTTACAGGAGTTGGATCAAATCGAAATATACCAACTAGTAGAAAAAACCAAACGAGTAGCAAGTACCAATAAGTTTACAGAGGGGCAAGGAGACAATTAAGAAATCCATATCTTGTGAGCTCATAAGATATATTTGATTATATTTTGGGAAAAGTTTTAGGAGTGTATGGCTGATCAAGTTAATGGATTTGTTTGTCTGTATAAACCATCAGGTATAAGATCTTTTTCTTTTCTTTCCTTTCTTAAAAAGTGTTATCCTGGTGTTAAAATAGGGCATGCGGGTACTTTGGATGAATTTGCTGAAGGGCTTATGATTGCAGGATTGGGAGCCTCCCGAAAACTTATTGACTATTGTATGAGGTTTGATAAAGACTATCGTACAATCATTCATTTTGGTGTGGAAACTGATACATTAGACCCTCTAGGAAAGAAGATAAAGGCAACAAAACCACCTTCATATCATCGTGTTCAGCAAGTAGTAACTGATATGAACGGGATGTATCAGCAAACACCTCCTGATTATTGTGCATTAAAAATTAAGGGTGTTCCTTCATGGTCGATTCGAAGATCAGGAGGTAATCCTATATTGAAGAGTAGAGAGGTACATATTTCTAATACACACATACATGCATATCAAGATAATGAACTGGATATTTCGTTGACTCTTTCTAAAGGAGGATATGTGCGCTCATATGCAAGAGATCTCGCATATGCATGTAAAAGTGTTGCGTATGTAAAGACATTACATCGTACACGTATTGGTCCTTTTTTGATATCACAGGCATGTAGGGCGAATGAATATGATGAGCAAATACATCTTATCTCTCCTCAAACATTGAAAAGTTACTTGTTATTACCTAGTCTCTACCTTTCTTCTAAGGGAGAAGAATCTGTAAGAAAAGGCAAAGAGCTATTCCAATATTTCTTTTCTGGCGAAGCTCCTAATGCATTTTTTGCCTCTAATGAGGCAGAAACATTACTTATCCTTGTCAAAAAAATGAGAAACCATTTTAGATATGTCATAATTGAAGATAGATCTTGACAACTGATGTGGGTAATGTTAATCTAATCAGTGAATAGAATTTTTTATAGAGGATTCAATGTATAGAACAACACTTAATGTCTTTGAGATTATCAAAGAGCATGGCAAAACAAGTAAAGATACAGGCAGTACGGAAGTGCAGATTGCAATATTAACGACAAGAATTTCCTATCTGACTGATCACCTGAAGGAGCATCCGAAAGATAAACATTCTCAAAGAGGACTTCTGAAACTAGTTGGTAAACGTAAAAAGTTATTATCGTATATTCGAGAAAAAGATGTGATGCGTTATCGAGCCATTCTTGAGAAACTTTCACTGCGTAAATAATAAATAAGGATACTAGGAAAATATATGATTATACAAGAAATACAGATTGGGGATTCAGTTGTTATTTTTGAGACGGGAAGACTCGCTCAACAAGCAAATGGGGCAGTGCTTGTGCGCTGTGGTGATTCTATTGTGTTAACAACAGTTTGTTGTAGCGGAACGGTGAATGAAACAATTGACTATGTTCCTTTACAGGTAGAGTACAATGAAAAATATTATGCTGCAGGAAAAATACCTGGAGGATTTTTTAAACGTGAGGGACGTCCAAGAGAACGTGAAATACTTGTTTCTCGTTTAATAGACCGGCCTATGAGACCTCTTTTTTCCAAGAATTTTAAAAGAGATATTCAACTTATCCCCACTACTCTTTCTACTGATCAGATACATCAGCCTGATATACTAGCTATGAATGCAGCTTCTGCTGCGGTTATTATATCGGATATTCCGTTTGATGGACCTGTAGGTTCTGTGCGAGTTGGATATTTGAATAAACAATTAGTAGTGAATCCTACATATGCGGAGATCGATGAATCACTGATCGATATTGTGGTAGCTGGAACAGAAGAAGGCATTATGATGGTAGAAGGGGGAAGTAAGGAAGTTTCTGAAGATCTCCTTATTGAAGCAATTGAGTTTTCTCGCCAATATATTAACGCATTGTGTCAAGTACAACATACACTTCGAGATAGTATAGGGAAAGAGAAGATGTCTCTTCACGAAGATGAATCACATCTTGCTTATGAAGATGGAATGCGTAGCGAGTTAGAAAAAGAACTAAAAAAAGCTTGCTTCGTACGAGGAAAACAAGCAAGGAATCAAGCTATTAAGGAAAGCATTGAACAGATCAAAGAACAATTTAGTGAGAAAATTCCAGAAGAAGAAGAGCATTTATTTACTCAACTTGTGGAAAAAACTGAACGGAATATTGTACGGGAATATATTCTTAAGACAAAATCTCGTACGGATGCACGAGGGTTGTCGGAAATACGTCCTATATATTGTGAAATAGATGCGCTTCCGCGGACTCATGGATCATCCCTATTCACAAGAGGGGAAACACAAGCACTTGTTATTGCTACCTTGGGAACTGCTGTAGATGAACAAATTATGGATGATATAGAAGGTGATAGGCGAGAACATTTTATGCTCCATTACAATTTCCCTCCTTATTCTGTGGGTGAAACCAGAAGATTGGGTACAGGAAGGAGAGAAATAGGGCATGGACATTTAGCACATCGTGCATTGGCTGCGGTACTTCCTTCCAAAGAAGACTTTCCATATACGTTACGAATTGTTTCTGAGATTTTGGAATCAAATGGTTCATCTTCGATGGCTACGGTGTGTGGAGGAACCATGGCTTTTATGAGTGCAGGGGTTCCTATTAAAAAGCCTGTAGCGGGTATTGCTATGGGATTGATTAAAGAGGGAGAAGAAATAGCGATTTTAAGTGATATTTTGGGTGAAGAAGATCATTTGGGAGATATGGATTTTAAAGTAGCTGGTACTGAGGATGGTATTACTGCGTTTCAAATGGATATTAAAATAAAGAATGTAAGTGCACAGATAATGAAACAGGCACTTGCACAGGCAAGGGAAGGGAGATTGTATATTCTTTCAAAGATTCAGGAAGCTATATCTGATCCGCGCCAAGAGCTTTCACCTTATGCTCCAAGAATTGTTACATTGAAGGTAAATCCCGATAAAATAGGATTGTTAATAGGACCTGGTGGAAAGAACGTAAAAAATATATGCGAAAAACATGGAGTAGAGGTCAATATTGAACAAGACGGCATGATTACTATCTACTGTAAAGAAAAAGAATCTGCAAGTTCTGCTAAAGCTGCTTTCCTTAAATTATTGGAAGAGCCGGAGGTTGGGAAGGTATACGAAGGCACTGTACGACGAGTTACCGATTTTGGTGCTTTTTTTGAATTCTTGCCTAGCAAGGAGGGCCTTTGCCATATTAGCCGTATGCCCCAGAAAGGAAATAAGAGTACACCCCATGATATTGTTGAGCTTAATAAAGAATATATGGTAAAAATTATTGAAATTGATAAGATGGGGCGGGTAAATTTGAGTATGTTGTTAGATGCCACACATGAAAATCAGAGGAGTTCATATAAGAGACGACCCTATAATCCAAAAGAAAGAAGACCGCGGCGTTCTTTTCGTAAGTCCTAGACAAAAGGATAGTATCGTTTTCAATGCTTACTGTAAAGATACTGAGCAAAGATGCTAAGCTAATTCCACGTTATGCATCTGAACAGTCTAGTGGTTGTGATCTTTGTGCTAATATCCAAAAGAATATTATTCTTAGGCCAGGGAAATGGAAATTGATTCCAACAGGCATTCAGATTGAGATGTCCAAGAATTTTGAAGCACAGATACGGCCTCGATCAGGTTTAGCATTACGTTACGGTATAACTGTTTTAAATACCCCGGGTACTATTGATGCAGATTATCGTGATGAAATTGCTATTATTCTACTGAATTTAGGTGAACAAAGCTTTGTTGTCCATAAATATGATAGGATAGCACAACTCGTGTTTTCACAAACTTATCAAGCAGTTTTTCTTCCTGTTGTATCTTTAAAAGAAACTAACCGGAGAGGAGGCTTTGGATCTACTGATAGGAAGTAGTAGCACATGATTCTCTCAGTTCCTAAGCAACTGCGAAAATTTCAATTTTCAGTTACTCTATGGATTTATCTTTCTAAAGAGTTTCTCTTTTCTTTTCTTATTTCTTTCAGTTTCTTTTTCTTTGTTTTTTTTGTTAATCAGATACTACTGTTGGTGGAGGATGTATTATCACATAATGTTCCTTTTTGGGTCTTAGTGCGTTTAATTGTTTACGCACTTCCTACTATCATTGCGCTATCGGTTCCCTTTGCTGTTTTGGTTGGGGGTCTCATGGCGGTTGGTCGCTTATCTTCCGATGGTGAAATTGTTTCATTCCGAGCATGTGGTTTTTCGTTGTGGTTTGCATTTATACCCTTTTTAATTTGGGGAGGAGTGCTTTCCATCTTTTCTTTCTTTGTAAATGACTATTTATTGCCACGGGGGACATTTAGGTTTATTAACTTATATGTTGAAACTTTTTTTGCACATCCCGAATTAGAATTACAAGCATTTAGTGTTAAAAGTTATCAAGATGATATTATTGTTACTGGTGCAATTGAAGAGGGTGTTATTCAAAGTATTTTCATTGCGGGACCTGATGAGCAAGGTGATTATCGAATAATATCAGCACATCCCGCACAGATTGTGAATCCTGATCCTGATCGTGGTATTGTTACACTTTTACTTGAGAATGTATTTATTCATACTGCCTCAAGGGATAAACCAGAATATTATAAGGTTACCGAAGCTAAAAGTATGCAATACAATTTTCTCATAAGAGATATTGCTCAATCATCTATTCACGATTTAGGACCACGTGAAATGAGTTCCGCAAATTTAAGAAAGGTTATTCAAGAAAAAGATAAAGCATTCCAAACAAAACTGGCATCTTACAACCGTCTTGTCGATACTTTGAAATATATGGTAAGTCTGGAGTACTACCGCAAGTCCATGATTAATACTGTATTACAAAAGAAAGTGAGGGCTATTCATAAAAAAACACCGTTTAGTTTATCCTTACAAGTATATAATATTGAATATTATAAAAAGTTTTCTCTTCCCTTTTCATCGGTATGTTTTATTCTTTTTGCTTTCCCTGCTGGTTTGTTTGCGCAAAGAAGTGGTCGTTCTGTAGGCTTTGGTGTGGGGCTGTTCGTCTCTTCTCTCTATTGGAGTCTTCTAGTAATGGGGCAGTCATTAGGGGGTGTGAATAAGTTTATTTCACCTCTTTTGGCCATGTGGTTTCCAAATATTTTTATGACATTTCTTGGAATCTTCACATTTCTTCTGAGGATAAGAAAATGAAATTACTCGATCGGCTCGTTCTCAGGCAGCTCGTTGTTTTATTTTTTTCTTCTTTGTTTATGTTTGTATCTCTTATCGAAATAATTGATCTGTTTAGTAATCTTGCTCGCTACCAAAACAATGCAGTAGGGATTAAACAGATACTAATTGTACAATTATATTATTTGCCAAAAGCTATCTCGTTTTCACTTCCCATTGCATGTTTATTCTCAACAGTATTAGCGATAGGTAATTTTTATGCTAGTAATGAGCTGATTGTGGTATTCTCAAGTGGTATTTCTTTGTTTAGATTCACATTTCCTCTCTTACTGCTTGGATTATTACTTAGCATCGGGAGTTTTTATTTTGAAGAAAAAATTGTAATCCCAACATATCGTCAGAAAGCATTGCTGAGTGAACAGTTGCTGCAAGGAGGAAGAAATTTTAACACTTATAATGTAGCGGTGAGGCGTTATGGAGGCCAAAGAATATATTATGTTGATAAATATGAAGACCAAGAAAAATATCTTCGCAGAATTATTGTGGTCGATTTTAACGATAAAAAAGATACAGTCATACGTAGAATCGATGCCGAAAGAGCACAGTGGATTGATGGTCAGTGGCAATTTAGCGATGTAGTAATATATACAAGAAATAGTAAAGGATTATTTGATGTTAGCCAATTGGCTGATTTCACGGAGAAAAGTTTTACTGCACCTCCCACAGTATTTCAGAGCTCTGATAGAGATATTGAAGAAATGCCCATTAAAGATGCTAGAGAATGGTTGGCAATCTTACAAGAATCTGGTGCTGATTATAAGAAAACACTAGCCATATATTATTCACGATTTTCATTTGCTTATACACCTTTTATTGTAATTCTCATCTCATGTTCTATGGGGGGAAGATTAAGAAAAAATATTGTGCTTATGAGTCTTTTATTTGCGCTGTTAATTACCGTTAGTTATTATATTATAAGAAGCATAGGAGTTATCTTAGCAGCCAATGGATCTATTTCTCCTGCAACTGCTGCCTGGTTTGCTACTATTTTTTTCTTGTTGCTTGGAGTTATTCTTTTTGCTTTGGCTCCAACTTAGAAGTATATGAAACAGTGTTGTCATAACTCACTTCATTCCACACGTAGTTCTATAGTACTTGTTTCTTTCTTAACTTTCTTTTCACGATTAATGGGTTTTATTAGGGTAGCTGTGATAGCGAGTATTTTTGGGGGCGGAGGACAGGCTGATCTTTTAAATCTTTTGTATAGTTTTCCTAATAATATGAGAAAATTATTGGCAGAGGGGGCCTTTTCATCGGGAATAATTCTGGTGATTGATTATTCTGACTCTCATAAATGGAAAACAAATACTGTTATACGTTCAATAAGTACCGTACATTCTTTGTTTGTTTTTTTATTCGTTTTTCTTTTGTTTCTTTTTGCACCCACCATTGTGCCTTATCTGTTTCCTTTTTCATCTGAGAAATTGCAAATTGCAATATCTTTGTTTCGTTATTTTTTGCTTTCCATCCCCTTTATGGCTTTAACAGCTCTTTATATGGCGGTGTTGCATACGCGCAAGGACTTCCTGATACCTGCGATCACACCCATTCTTTCATCTCTAGCTATTATTGCATGTATTTTATTGTTTTATAAATTACTTGGAGTCTATGCGATGGCTACGGGTGTTTTAATAGGAGGGGGGCTTCAATTTTTGGTGCATGTTTTACGGGTCAAACAAAATGGATTCTCAGTTGTACCGATTTTCAGAGTAAAAAAAGAAGTTCTCACTTTATTTTGGAAGAATGTACGATCTCCTTTTTTAATAGCACTTTTATTTGTGATTCTTCAACAAGTTTCTATGACATTAGCAGCTCTTCTTCCTGAAGGAAGTGGGGCAGCTTTTACCAATGCGTTGGTCATATGGCAACTTCCTCAGGGTATTTTCTCACAGACAGTCATTACGGTCTTCTTCCCACTTATAAGCACTTCTTACGCACATAAGGATGAGCAGAGTACTAGCAAAGCTGTTTCTCAAAGTCTTATTCAAATTATTGTGTTTATGATTCCTAGTACTTTTCTTTTAATGTTTTTCTCGCGTGAGATAGTATCGGTTGTTTTACAACGAGGTGCCTTTGATCATTTTGCAACAATGCACAGTGCGACAGTGCTTGTTTTTCTTGCAATAGGACTGTTTGGTGTAAGTTTATTTAGATTGTTACAACGCATTGCGTATGCACTCCAGAAAAGAACTGCCGTTTTATTTTTTACTATTGTAGCTATTTTCATCGACATAGTGTTCAGCATTATACTTATACGTGGAAAACTTCAGGTAGCAGGATTAGGATTGGCGCAGAGTATAGCTTTTAGCGTGGTAAGTCTTTTCTTTTTTATTTATTTAAGAAAATCTTTACCATCTCTTACACTCATTCCTATTATCAGAGTATTTTTTCAAACGATCATTATATCTGCTTTTGCTAGCCTGTTTCTAGTTCTTGCTTCTTTCTTGTGGCATGATTATTGGGTACAAGGTAGTAGTTTTCACTCATGGGGATATGCCTTACTGACTATTTTCTTTTTTACAATTATAGTTTTAGGACTTTATCGCTATTCAGGCATTTCTCTTTTTCCTCCGAAAAAAGATATATGAAAAGAGTTTTACTATTTTTAGTTATATGCGGTTTTTTCTTGTCTGCACAAGAGGAGAATAGAGGAAAACAGAAAAGTGAAGATTTAAAAAAAGAGTGGAAGTTAACTCTACGATATGGGATTGATAGTACAGTTGTCTCCCTAATTGAAAAGTTACAGGCATATAATGATGAAACACTTACTCTTGATATCCTAGAGCGAATGAAACAATCTCATAATACGCAAGTGCTAACTAATAGTTTTGATTATTTTATTTCAATAGAGAATGATCACGCATTGGAGCGTGCAAAAGAAATTATTGAACAATTCCAAATGTATGAAATCGAATTGCTTCGAAAAGTACTTCAATATCTGCGATTATTTGCTGATCAAAGTTATATTACATTTTTAGAACCTCTGTTAAACGATGAGGAAATACGTCCTGATGTATTGCTGACAATTGGGAAAATTGGATCTGCAAATGATGCACCTATATTGGAAGAATGGTTTGCAAAGACAGATTCACTTCCTACTAAAGAAAACATTCTGATCGCACTCGCCAATTTGGGATCACAATCATCTCTGAGTTTTTTACTTTCGACCTTAGTAGCTCCTGATCTAGAAGCGGAACTTGTACGTTATACAATCCATGCACTGGCGCGGTGTGGTGAAGGAAATGAAGAAGTATATAGCAAGATTAAACCTTTTTTGCAGGATGGCTCTGATTGGACAAGAGTCTATGCGGTATCAGCTCTCGGTTATTTTCAAGATCCTCATATGGAAAACTTATTGCTTTCAGCTCTACGTGATTCTTTTTGGAAAGTACGCATAGCTGCCATTGAAGTGAGTGCCAAAAAACGAATACCATCATTAGTTTCTGCAATTGAGTATAGAGTGTTACATGATCCGGTGCAAAAAGTGAAATTATATGGGATACAAAGTATGGTGGACTGGAAAAGTGAAGACATGTGGAGATTTCTTGCAAGTATTATGAGTAATGAGAAAGCGTCTCAGTTGCTAAGGGGAGAAGCATTAATTGCAATATTAAAAGAAATGCCCGAAATAATTTCACCAAAAGATATCGAAGAAGTTGTTCAAAAACAGCTCGCAGATAACACCCGAGTAATTAATCGGGTTGCTAATTTCTTAGCTAAAAACACAAATAAGAATTATCAAAATATTGCAGCTCTTCTTCTTAAATCAAATAATCCTGGGGTTGTTATTGCTGCTATTTCCTATGCTAATCATACTCATTGTATTGCATTAAGACCTCAGATTGAGAAACTCCAAGACTCAGGTTATCAGTCTATTGCATACTATGCTAAACAAGCTTTTTTAAAGCTTAGTAAGAATTAATTCTACAATGGTACTATTCTGTATTCCTCTCGCTGTAAGGTTAAAGTTATTATTTACTTAGTGTTCTAGCCGTAAATGTTTTCATATTTAAAATAATATTTAAGGTAATGGTACTATCATAATCCAAGGTATAGTCTAAATGGTCGTCAGGTGGAATTATAAGAAAAAGATATGAATTCTTGTTTTTCAAATAGGTTTTTCTGGATCCTTAGAAATCTGCAAGTGATATTTCTGCAATCCGGTATTTTCTTGTATTGCCTTCAAGAGTAAGCTCCAATTCATCATTTACTTTTTTGTCAAGAAGAGAATGACCAAAAGGTGATTTGTATGAAATAATATTTTTATCGGGATCTGATTCCCAAGGACCAAGTATACTATATTCTATCGAATTATTGCTGTCATTCATGTTTTGCAAGCGTATTCGCGTACCGAAGCGTACTACACTTGTAGTGACATCTGATTTTTTAACTAGTTTTACTGTTTGCAACTCGGTATGAAGTTTTTTTATTTTTAAGCTTATTGCGGTCTGACGTTCAAGGGCTGCTTTATATTCAGCATTTTCCTTTAGATCACCATATGCACGAGCTTTTTCAATTTCTTTTGAATTTTGTGGAATTTCTACTTCACTTAGGTATGTAAACTCTTCTTGATATTTTTTAAAACTAGATAGAGTGGCAAGAAAACCATCTTCATCAGTTTTTAGGCTTTTCTTTTTAATAAGATCAGGAAAACGTTTTTGTACTTTTTCTTCTACTTGTATAATATTTTTAGTCTCAAACCCATGAGAAGAATCACAAAGTAGCGTGTATACTTTATGCACTGCTTGTTTCTTGGCTTCTTGAAGAAAGGTAAAAAGGTGATTCTCAAGAAATAAATACTTGTTTATTTGCTTAATCGCTTTTCTGTTTTCTGTAACATTGATTTTGCTTTTTATTTCACGTTGACATACTGTATGGATGCTAATCATTAAAATAATGACTTTCTCTGTGTCTAGTGAAGGGTGGGTTGTTTCCGCTTTTAACGGGAGATTGCAAACAAGCCAGATAAATAAGTACCTATTTTCTAAAGCATGTTCTAAAAAGTAAGTAAATAATTGGCCAACACACTCCTTACAATTATATTGTGCAAAAAGACGAAATATATCTTTTGACACGTGATACGGGAAAAGCTTAATAAGTGTTATTTTCCATTTTGGATCTACTTTAGGAATCATTGCAATAAAGAATTTCTTTATACGAAGAAAGGGGAGTTCTGAGAAAATATGTACAGGATTTTCTAAAGATGGATAAATATAAGCAACTGTCTTCTCTTTTTTCAAAGTGAGAAACTTATTTGCACTAGCAAGCTCTTCTAGTAAGATAAGTGCTGAAATAGATCGTGCATTTTTTTCTTTTTGATAGGCAATGTGCGTAAAATATTGATAAATAGATTGGAATTTTTGACTCTTAATTTGTTCTTCTGTGAAATCTGCAATGTGGGAGATAGAATCAAGGATTCGTTTTAAACGAGTCTTGAACTCTTTCTGTATTTGGAATTGTTCAAACAGATAATCAGAATGAAACGCCAACGGTGCGTCACGAAGTGTAAATCTTTCTTTTTCTTCAGTAAACACTCTGAAAATAGACTTAGTGCGTAGCAAATCTCTTGCTTTACTCCCCCATGTAAGCCACTCTTTTTGATTCAATAAGGTAGGGACTAATTCATTGCGGATGATTTTTAAATCGATGGGTTCAGAATAACTTGATAAGATAATCCGCAATGCCCATACTGGGTTTTCTTTGATTTTCTTATTTAAGATTTCTTTTTTTATAACACTCTTTAATATATGAATATGATTCTTTGATAAAACTTCAAGGGAAGTAATTGCCATATTAAAAAGCATGTGGTGATTTCGTTTTTTCGCAAAGTCGATGAGGATGCTGTTTTTTTCTACGCTGCGGATGATGCCCACTCCCCAACTCTTATGTTCGACAAAATTTCCCACATCAAAAGAAATGTGTTTTTCAAAATCACTAATTGCTTCATGTATATTTCGCCAGGTTTGTGCTAAGTTTGATTCTTGCAGGTATTTTTTAAGGTTGCTACGATCAGCATATTTCTTTTCATAAGCTGCGATAAGCCATTCACGAGCTTGCTCATTTGTTGGTTGAAGGGTGAGTATTTTTTTGAGCAAGTAAATAACTTTGTCTACACTTTCATTTTTGCTAAATACAGGATGTAATAGTTGCATGAGTTGTACAGCTCGTTCGTCAGCTAACGTTTCTGAAACCTTTCCTGCTGCATGATAAAAGAAGTCAATATCATGCGGATTTAAATCGATAAGAATATTCCAAATATCACGTATATGGGAAAAGTGTTTTTTTTCAATAAATCGATACAATGCACGCTTATAATCGGTAATTGATCCTTGTAGCACTCCATTTTTTTGCTTCATTAGTGCTAGTTCATACATACTGTCTGCATCATGAGGATCTATCTTTACAATTCTTTGCAAAATTTTCTGCAACTCTTGCGAGTCATTTTTTTCTTTCAATAATACAGCAAGAGTTCGTAAAGCAAGAAGATTTTCTGATATAGTGAGAGTTTTTCTCATAATGTATTCAACAAGGTTTTTTTTGTTGTGTTCGAAAAATAACTGTGTCAGTTTAGTTAAGTGCATATCTTCATCATTATTAAGTTGAAAGGAGAGTATTCCTGCAACATAATGAGCTCCTATGCTATTTTTAGTATTTTTTAAATGTTCCTCAGCGATGGTAATAGCAGTGGTAATATCGTCTTCCTCTAAAGTTTCAATAAGTTCATCTAGTTCTTTAAATGCAGAAGTAGTATAATTTGTGACAGTAGTACTGGTCCATCTTTCCTCATTAAGTGCAGTTTCTAGTTGTTGTAAATTTTTTGTTTTCATATTCTGTCCTTGTTACTCTATTGTATATACAATGTATAAATTTCTGGTGCTATACTACGAATTTTTAATAGATATTCTTGTGCTAATTTCTCATTAATAGAAAATGTGGTGTACTGTTCTAGTATTCGAAAGTACTGCGTGAGGAGCCTGGGAATAAGTTCCGGTTGAGCATCCTTGTTCTCTTTTACCTCCCATTCCAGTTGGTAAATCTTTTGTTTTATATTTCCCTGCTCAATGGGACGCAATTCACGTTTTATATTGAGTATACCCCACAATATGCCATATATTATTAACCATTCTTTTGCTTCGTTGTCTTGCATGTTAAGTGCTTTTACATCTTCGAATAATGTTAAAAAGACGCTTGATTCAAGATGTTGAAAATTTATTTTTTGTGGGTCAATGAAAAGAGCTTCACGAAATAATAATTTTGCTAGATTAATTTCTCCAAATAGCGCATAAGTATCAGCTAGTTCAGCGTATAGTTTTGCATCTTCTTTGTTATAAGTTATGCATTGTTTATAATATTGAATCGCTTGAGCATATTGTCCCATGCATCGATAACAATATGCGATACGAATAGATAATTTAGGATCTTTGTTCTTAAGAGTTTTCTGAAAGTCCATAAAGAAAGCAATTGCTTGAGAAAATGCATAATGCTGAAACGCAAATTGGCAATGAGGTGTATAACTTCCTAAATGCTCTGTAAATTTTTTAAAATGATGCCATTGTGCGATGTAAAACTCTCCTTGTGATAGTAAATCCTGTTCTTTTTGGACGCTGTCAATTCTGTCTTGCCAGAATGAAAGACATTTATAGGCAGTAATGACCTCTGTGGAGGTGTCTTCACCTAAAATACTATCAATGAGTCTTTGGGCTGTACTTAGATCTCGATTGCGAATATGCTCATAAAAAACCCGTAAACTTTCACCTTTTTTGGTATGTTGCGCTACCTGTTTCATCTATGTAATATAATACTATATTATTTATGTAAAAGGCAATGGGTATTTTATGTAAAACTCAATGCGTACTTTAGTAAAAGCACCTATTCTGTTCACGTGATGGTTTTAAAAAGGATATACTAATGCCATGGTCAGTAAATTTCCTCTCTTGGCTCCTTCGCTTTTAAGTGCTAATTTTGCGAATATCTCGCAAGATATAACTATGTTGAATACATTACATATTCAGTATTTACATCTTGATATTATGGATGGACATTTTGTACCAAATATCTCATTTGGCAAGGATATGGTACGCACGATTCGACCACTCTTTCTTGGACATTTAGATGCACATCTGATGTGCAGGTATCCAGAATCTTTTATTCCCAAATTTGTGGAAGCTGGTTGTAATAGTATTACGGTGCATTTTGAAGCAGTTACGCATGTGCATCGCCTAATAAGTATGATAAAAGAACTTAATGTAAAGGCAGGTTTGGCAGTTCTTCCTTCAACACCTCTTGATGCTCTGAAAGAAGTGTTGCCAATTATTGATATTTTGCTTATTATGACAGTAAATCCTGGGTTCTCTGGGCAAAAACTACTGCTTTCAGTTCTTCCAAAGATAGGGCAGGCTGCAATAATCAAGAAGGAAAAGAATTTCCATTTCGTGCTGATGGTTGATGGAGGTGTTTCTTCCCATAATATACTACAATTGATAGATTTAGGTGCGGAGATACTCGTATCAGGTTCAGAGTTTTTCTCTAAACCCCAGCTGTTACATAGTATGATAATGGAGTATACTAAAAAAAAATAGGAAGAGTAATGAATAAGTATGTTTTTAGTGTTGTTATATCGATAATAGCTATTTTTGCCCTTGAAGGGCAATCGCGTTTTACACAGTTAGTGTATGAAGGACAAAAACTGCTGGGTGAAAGCAAATTTGCCGAAGCACAACAGCGTTTTGACCTTTTATTAAGAAATAGAACGCAATTACCAAAAACTGAATATGAATCATCGCTTATTGGTATGGCAAAAGCGCAATTAGGGTTGGGAAATTTTGATCTTGCCAGTGAATATTTTAATTTTTACGAAATACAGTTTCCGCAAGGAAATGCACGGGAAGAGGCTGCATATCGAAAAGCACGCATATATTTTCAAAAAGAAGAATATGCAGGTGCTATTGAACAATTAAGTCGTTTTTTAGAAGTATACCCTGCTTCAAAATATCGTGCTAATTCTTATTACTGGATAGCAGAATCCTTGCTGCAAATTGGAAGGATAGAAGATGCAGAGACACTTTTTAAACGTATTGTGCGTGAATTTCCTTCAAGCTATCGTGTAGAGGCAGCTCAGTATCGCTTAGAAGTTATTATGTTAACTAAGCACGAGCGAGAATTACGACAATTACTTCAAGTAAGTAATGAAAAACTTATTCAGCAGTCGCAAAAAATTCGCGGACTGGAAAGGGAAATAGCGGGGCTTCTTACCAAATCTTCACAGAATCTTACATCACCTAATCCTATTCTAGACAATTACAATACCAATAGACGATCCGTGCAAGAGAATCTACAATATCGGCAGGATAAGATTGCAGATATTGAGACAAAGATCCAGCAATTGTCACGTGAGATGTCTGGTTTGATTACAGAGTTGCAGCGTATTAAGCAGTAACACCTAGAGTGGATACTACATTAAGAAAAGCATATTCTTTATATCGAAAAAAAAAATATCCTATGGTTATTACGGTTATGGAATCGCAAATTTTTCGGTATCGTAAAAATAAGGAATATTATCATTTACTGGGAATAACCTGTTTACAGGTGCATGATTATGCAGCTGCAGTTTCTTATCTTTCTCGAGCTCACGATATTGACTCAGATTCCAAGGAAATTTTAACCTCACTTGCCGTAGCGTATACATTTAAGAATGAAGTGGAACATGCAATCTCATGCTGGTTACGTCTTCAGGAACTATATCCCGATTGGAAAGTTGCACAAAAAGGCATAGAGTTGTTAAGAAAACAAACAGACGATCATTATACAGATAATCATGCACATAAAAAATTACTAAAGAAGCTTTCACCGATGTTGCTACAAGGAAAAGGAATGCGTTCTTTGCTATTAATATATGTGGGTGTCATTACTTCTTTAATACTTCTTTTAGGTGTGTTAGTTTTTTTCTTCTTCGGACAAGATAATAATCGAATGGAAGTATTTTCAGTTCCTGAAAGGGTAGTGAGTACGGGGCAGAAACCAACAAAGTATCAATTAAAAGAGGGAGAGATACGAGATCGCCTGGTTAAAATGAAAAAATACTTTTTGGCACGAAAAGATAATTTATTAAGAGAGAATGCTAACATCTTATTGCATGCTAATATCAGTAGAGATCTTGAAGAAACTATTTTACGAATAGTCAAAAACAGGA
>Ga0256913_10000137_pt1 | contig 33642 bp, 29 predicted proteins | sample Axial_MatmetaG_FD_185970 | JGI IMG/M metagenome (GOLD analysis project Ga0256913, IMG submission 185970) | Deep-sea worm associated microbial mat communities from Axial Seamount, Juan de Fuca Ridge, Pacific Ocean - Axial_Mat | ecosystem: Environmental > Aquatic > Marine > Oceanic > Microbial... | reverse complement strand
ATATGAACCAACTCATAAATAGAGCTGAACACGCCAAGAGCTACTCACTGCTATTTTATCTGGACCTCAACAAATTCAAACAGATAAACGATATGTTCGGTCATGAGATGGGAGATTGGGTGCTGATAGAGACGACGCTCAGACTCAAGGATACCATCGATGAGGATTGTAATCTGACCAGACTCGGAGGTGATGAGTTCTGTATAGTGGTACCATATGTCGGAAACACTGTAACTGTCGCGGAGAGAGAGACGACGGAATGGATAGAAAAGCTGAAAAATAACTTTTTGACTCCGTACGAGATAGATGGAAGAACTCTGGATGTCGGATGCAGTATAGGTGCAGTCATCATCGAACCGGGTACTACGGATGTCGATGAGATAGTCAGACACGCCGATATATCTATGCTGGCGGCGAAAAAAGACGATAGGATAGGCGTGTCGGTATATAGTATAGATATGGGGCAGGAGTACAGAGAACTCTATCAGATGCAGAAGGATATGGATATCGCCATAGAAAAGGGCGAGTTCGAACTATATTTCCAGCCGATATACAATATAGCCAGCAATAGACTGCAGGCGGCTGAAGTACTGCTCAGATGGAAACATCCCGAAAGGGGGCTTCTCGTGCCATCGGAGTTTCTGCCTATGGCTTCGAAGTTCGGTATGATGATAGATATAGACGAGTGGGTGATAGAGAATGCGATGAAGACCATCTTCGAATTGAAAGAGAGAGGAGTGTTCGATTTGAGATATCTCTCTATCAATATAGATGCGAAACTTCTGTTGAAAAAGGATTTTCTCGAAGATTTCAGTGAGAAATTGAAGAAATATGGTATAGACCATGGAGAGATCAAATTGGAGATAACCGAAGCTTCTCTAGTGGATAGTTTTGGAGATGCCCAGGTGGTATTGAAGGGGTTGTGCAAAAAAGGGATCGAATGCGCTATCGACGATTTCGGTACCGGATACTCGTCACTATCCTATCTGAAGAGATTGAAATTCGGAATTCTGAAGATAGACAGATCGTTTATCCAGGATATGCTGGAGAGAATAGAAAATATCTTCCTGGTAAGAACCATCATCGATATGGCAAAAAAGCTCAATTATCACATTATCGTCGAGGGTATCGAAGATGAGATGCAGAGAAAGATCATAGCCGATATCGATCCGACCATCGATTATCAGGGATATCTGAAAAGCAAGCCTATATCGAAAGATCTATTTATAAATCGTTACCTCATAGAAGGGAGAGAGGATTGAACCGAAGAGAAGAGTGGACGGTACTGTTCGTGATCGTCACCATTATCGGATATGCTCTCTACAACTACGGTCATGAAGAGGATGAAAAGAGAGATAAAAGGAGTTGTGGAACTATGGTGTCGAAGAGTTCCACAACGAAAAGAATGAAAGATATCTCTTCCATCGAAAGGGAGCTCTCATCTATCGGAAAAGATAGTTATACCCTTTCCTACATCGAGGGTGTCGTGAGAAACGGTTCGGATACTCTTGGATTCCCCGGAGGTGTCATGGAGGGAGGATATCTGAAAGGTGAAGATCTTTCGGATGTGGCATGTTATGTTCTGGAGCTTTCGGGAGGAAAATGTCCACACGATTACAGTGGAGACGCCCATATGCTCTTTACCAGTAATTGCGGAGGTTGTCACGGCAACGATGGAAAAGGTCTCAACGGTAGTTACCCGAATCTCACGAGGAGACCTCTGCTCGGGATAGAGAAAAGAAAAGAGAGACTCGAAAGAGATATCTCATCTCTCAAAAGATGATGATATTTTTTACGATATGAGAGATTGAAAAGAAGTGAAGGAGAGATATGTCACGGAAGGAAGAGGATAAGTTGATCTCTATGGTTTTGCAGAGTGGTTTTTTCGATGAAGAGTTCTATCTGAAAAGTTACGACGATGTAGAAGAGTCTGGAATGTCGGCGATAGAGCACTACTGTTCCGTCGGTATCGAAGAAGATAGAAAGCCAAATTCCAATTTCGATCCTTCATGGTATAGGGTCAGATATCCCGATGTTCGTGAAAGTGAAATGCATCCTCTGGTTCACTATATATGCTTCGGTCGCAAAGAGGGAAGAGCTACGGTCGAAGAAAAGCCCCAGAGAAAATTTTCCATAGAGGGATTCGAGATAGAACCGTATCTACGGGCGAACCCCGATCTCCAGTCACTGTACGAGAGAGATGGAGAGGAGAAATTGCTCGAACACTTTTTCTCTTTTGGCAAGAGAGAGATAGAAGAGGGTGACCGACCTTTTCACCACTCTTTCGTGCCGTACGATAGAGAGTTATATATGAAATCGATGTTGAAGAGCGCTCCTGACGAGATGGAAGAGGAGCCTTTTTCGCACTTCGAGAGGATAGGGTACTCGGCTATCGTATCCGGAAAGATGGATTGGCCATTATCGGAGGATGGAAAGTCCACACAGGTAAAGAGGTGTGATGATGAGAGATTGGATATCGTTTTTTACAAAACCTACTATGAAGACCTTGCGGAGCTGGATGACGAGTCTCTATGTAATCACTGGAAGAATTTTGGAGAGAGAGAAGGTAGATTTCCAAATTTGACTTCTCTCGCGGAATCGGTCGGTATATCCGGAAATTTCGTTTCTGATCTATCCATAGATAGAGTCAGGAGTCTCAATCCCGGCTTGAGAGAGGCCGAAGACGGAGTCGTATATCGTAAGATTTTCGATCGTGATTCCATGGAGCTTCTCGAAATATATGGAGATGGAGTCACAGATGCGGAGATTTATCTTCTCATGGCGAAAAGTTTTGCCGTTTCCGGAGATGGAGAGAAGGCTTTCGAACTGCTTTTGCACTCCATATACCTCTATCCTTCGGCAGAAGCGTGTTGGTTGGTAGGAAACCGCTATATCGACAAAGGTGATTTCGAAATGGCTCTGAAGTTTTATGAAGAGGCTTTCGATATCTTGGATGGTGATACCGGCAAAGACATCTGGCTTTATCTCAATACCTCCAGATGTTTTAGAGAGTTGGGAAGAGAGCGTGAGGCTGTAGAAGTGTTGCTCGACGCTCTCGAAGAGTTTCCGCTGAAAAATATCTTGATACGGAATCTGGATGAGTCGATATCGATAATGTGGAGTAGAGTCGAGAGGAGATTTCATGCCCTCGCCAGGCTTCAAAAGAGGGAAGAACTGATCAAAAGTGTCGGTGAAGAGGTCGATTTCATAGCTTTGGCCTACAGAAGACTTTTCCTCTCATGCAGTAGTGAATCGATATCCGTTCCGACCAATACCGAGAGAGTGCTCATAGTGGGCGACTACCATATACCGCAGTGTGTCAGATATAGAATAGAGCAGAAGAAAGAGCAGTTGGAGAGAGCCGGCTATCGTGTATCGACCGTTTCGTGGACGCAACTTGCAGATAGATATGAAGAGATATTCTACAACGACTTCATCATATACTATAGAGTGCCATCCATTCCTATCGTGGTGAAGAGTATCGAACATGCCAAATCTCTCGGAAAGATCCTCTTCTACGAAATAGACGATCTCATATTCGATGAGATATATCCTCCTCCATACAGTACATACGGTGGAAACATATCGATGGATGATTATGGAAATCTTCTTTTCGGAATGCCTCTGTTTCGATCTGCCGCGAAACTCTGCATGTACGGTATAGGCTCCACACTTCCGATTGTGGAGAGGCTGGAGTCGTTGGTATCCCGAAAGAGGGCATATCTGCATAGAAACGCTCTGGATTCACACAATATATTCATGCCACCTATGAGGAAATCCCATATCGATATATTCTATGGCAGTGGAACACTGGCTCACAATTCTGACTTCATAGAGATAGCCCTTCCCGCCATAGAGAAGATTCTCGAAAAATATGAGATATGTAGATTTACCGTTATCGGACATCTGTCTCTTCCGGACGAGTTTTTACGAAAATTCGGCTCCAGAGTGGTATCGAGAGAAAAGACAGGCACTATAGAGGAGTATTGGGTATATCTGAGAGGAGCCGATATAAATCTCGCGGTATTGCAATCTGATGAGATAAACGATGCAAAAAGTGAATTGAAATGGTTCGAAGCGGCATGTTTCAGAATACCGTCGATAGTGAGCGATACGAAAAACTATCTGGATGTCGTGGAGAATGGTGTGGATGCGCTCGTAGCCGGTGCGGATAGTACAGAGTGGTATGAAGCTCTGGAGAGACTGGTGAGGGATGATGAGTTGAGAGAGGATATCGGAACGAAGGCGTACGAAAGAGTGATTCGGGACTACTCTATAGAGAGACTGGCGGATAATATAGATTTTGTCATCAAAGATTCCATCGGGGGTGACAGATGAGTAAAAAGCTCAAAGTGGCTCTGGTCAATGTCTTTTTCGCCCCCCAGGCGATAGGTGGCGCTACAAGAGTACTCATAGACAATTTCCATACATTCAGGAAAAGATATTCGGATAGTCTGGAGTTGTCTCTATTTACATCGGATGCTGATAAGGCGGAGAAACCATATGAACTCTTTGTCTATATATATGAAGGGGTTAGGGTCTATCGCACATCCATACTCTTCAGAGAAAATATGGACTGGTATCCGAAAGAGGAGTCCGTAGCCGATATTTTCGACCGTTTTCTCGAATTTGAAAAGCCAGATGTCGTCCATTTCCACTGTATACAGCGTCTTGGAGCGACGATGGCGGAAATGTGTCTACGCAGGTCCATACCTTATATAGTCACACTGCACGATGCCTGGTGGATATCGGATTATCAGTTTCTCGTAAATCCCGAAGGCAAAGTCTATCCGGAAGGACACCCTGATGTGCATGAGGAGACGATACTTCCTTCCGGTATCACCCGAAGAGAGTCGATAGCGAGAAAAGCCTATCTCTCGACCATACTCAACCGTGCCTCTTCACTTTTGACCGTATCGGAAAGATTCGCTGAGATTTACGCGAAAAACGGATTTACGGATGTCGAGGTGATAAAAAACGGAATATCTTCCGCTATAGAGTGGAAAACCAAAGAGACTGGCTCGATAGAAAAAGTGGTTTGCGGACATATAGGAGGTATGTCGGCTCATAAAGGATACGATATTCTCGTCGAGGCGGTTATCTCCGAATCTCCTGAAAATCTCGAATTTCTGGTAGTGGATCATTCGAAAGAGAGAGGTTATGTATCGAAAGAGAAGTGGGGTGAAACCGATGTCACATTTATAGGTCCCGTACCTCAGGAGAAGATAACCGATCTATACTCGTCTATGGATATACTTTTCGCTCCATCCATATGGCCCGAGAGTTTCGGTCTCGTTACCAGAGAGGCGGCCGCATGCGGATGCTGGATCGTCGCCGGAGAAATGGGGGGAATCGGTGAAGATATAGAGGATGGAGTCAACGGTTTCGTAATCGAACCGACCGTCGAAGAGCTTTGCAAAACGATAAGAGAGATAGATTCCCGACCGCAGAAATACAAAGAGCCTGCACCTCATGGGAGTATACGATATGCAGACGAACAGGCCGAAGAACTCGTGACTCTATATAAAAGATTGTCGTCAACCGAGAGTGGATGAGTTTTGGCTATAATCACAAACTTATGTATAAAAGTTCGTGCGGTGTGGTCGGGGTAATATAGATATTTCGGACTATAATGGGACTATTCATAAATAGATTCAAGAGCTGGAGAGATAGATAGGTGAATTCGGATAGAAAATTTGAAAGATTCGTACTGGGGATAGGTTCGCAATATGCCGGTACCGTACTGTTATACAATATACTAGACAGATTCAGTGATGTAGCGATGCATCCTATGGTTGAGCTGCACTATTTCGACACCCTTTATGGTGCCAGAGAAGCCGGACTTCTAAGGGAGAGCGCTACCAGGATATACGAGTACGAATATGCCAAATTTACCGGTGAGTATGGAAACAGATTTTTCAACGCGAGACATGAAACTCTGCTGAGATCCAGTGAAATATTGTCTACCATAGATGTGTCGGAAATAGACTATTTCGATCTATTCGAGCCAATGGCTTCGGAGAGTGGGGTTTTGGGTGAGATTTCACCGGAATACATGCTCCTGGACGATACCGGACTGATAAAGATGAGAGAGTGTCTCGGAAGAGATTGCAAGGTCATACTACTCGTCAGAGATCCTGTCAACCGCTTTCTCGACTCTTTGAAACTGCATCTGCCAGCAGAGACACTGTCGCTTCCTGCGAGAGAGTTCGAAAAGAGTCTTCTGGAGACGATAGATGCCTCTCCCGGATGGTTCAGACAACAGACAAGATTCAACGATTACAAGGGAGCATACGAGAGATTCTCCAGAGAGTTCGACGACATTCTCATTGTGTCCTATGAAGGATTGGAGAGGAAACCATATGAAACTCTCTCTCGAATAGGTGATTTTATCGGTTTCATACCGGATGAGAGTGCTGTGGAGATTGTAGATAAATTCTTTTCCGATCCTTCCCGCAAAGGTATAGAAATCACCGAAGCTTTCAGAAATCTGTTGGAGTATCGCTTTTCCGATACCATTTCGTATCTCCGTGCCACATACTCGGATATATACGATAATCGGATAACCGTCACCGATATGGAGAGTATCCAGCCACCGGAATATTTCAGTGAAAAGATAGTGAAGAAAGATACTCTTCTGTATGGTTGTATAGATGGATTCGATATCGGAGAGTGTCCCGAACTGGATACCGAAGATATGGAGATTTCGATATCCGAAGATGGATGTGTCAAGATACCTGTCGAGATATTGGAATCGATCAAAAAGGGTGAAATTCAATTTCACAAAGATTACATACCATACGATGAAGATCTCTACTTCAAACTCAACTCGGATGTCAGGAGGATGATCAGGGACGAGAAAGATCCTACGGAGTATGGATTCGACCACTTCTGTATCAGCGGATATCGTGAGATAGTGGAGGGGCTGAGATACTGGCCTCAAAAGTATGATTACGAAGAGTATGGAGAGTTCGAGATTGAGTCGCTCCCGGTAGAGTTGGGTTGGTTGTGCAAAAACGATAGATTCGACGATCCATTCTTTTTCTACAAAAGTATGGAGTCGATAGATAGAAAGAGATTCCTCTCTTCCAATTCAGATATCGAAAAAGCTTTGGAGGATGGGATATTCGAAAGTTTCGAAGAGTATATGCTCAACAATGGTGTCTTCGAGATACAGAGTGCACAGAGAGAACCGTATAGAAATGTCTCTTTGCCAAGAGCCATACATGGGAGTGTGGATAGAGCCATATATACAGGCACCAACTCCATTTTCATCGTAGGATGGCTTTTCGTTCCGGGTGAGAGAGAGATAGAGAGAGTATATTTCACAAATGGGATGAAGGGAATAGATATATTCGAGAAAATTTCCCGATTCGATCGACCGGATTTGCAGAGCCTCGCAGGAGAAGATTTCAAAAGCGCCGGCTTCTATGTCCATATAGACTCTTCGGTAGTAGATATGTCGGGTATGGATGGATACTCACTGGTAGTGGTGGCGGATGATGGATTGGTACGCAGATTTTCCATCGAAACCGATCTCGTATCCGATGTCAAGGGGATGAACCTGATTTTGGATCCTCTTCGTATCGATAGAAATCTGAAGAAAAATCTGGATCTGAATATAGGCCCGGCTCTATTGGCATACAATGCGTCTTTCCCCAGAAAAGTGGATATGGATGAAGTCGTCTCAGTCAGTTATGGAGAGATACCGTCCTCCCCAAAAGTCTCAGTTATCGTACCTCTGTATGGCAGGGTCGATTTCATGCGGTATCAGATCTCCGTTTTTGCCAATGACCAATGGTTCAGAGAGAGTGTCGAACTGATATATGTACTCGATGATCCATCAAAAATCGATGAGGTTACCACATTTACGAGAGATCTCTATCCTATTTTCCGTGTACCGTTCAAACTGATTACATACGATGAGAATTACGGATATGCTATAGCCAACAATATCGGTGCCAGATTCAGTAGAGCTCCGAAACTTCTACTGCTCAATTCAGATGTGATACCCGTCGAAGCCGGATGGCTCGAAAAGATGGCCAAAGAGTATGACGGATACGACGATATCGGGGCTCTCGGAGTGAAACTTCTCTTCGCCGACGGTGCTGTACAGCATGCCGGTATGACTTTCGAGATGAGCGAAGAGTTCGGAATGTGGCTGAACGAGCATCCGGGTAAAGGTTTGCCGGATATGGATATGGATGAGAGTACCAGAGAGATTTTGGCGGTAACGGCGGCTTCCCTGATGGTGGATAGAAAACTCTACGATTCAGTAGACGGTTTGTCTGAAAACTATATTTTGGGAGATTTTGAAGATAGTGATTTGTGTCTCAAGCTTATCGAAAAGGGGAGAAAAAATCGCTATATGCCTAGTGTATCTCTATATCATCTGGAGAGACAGTCCCAAAATCTATTTTCGGACTCTTCATGGAAAACCAAAGTCACTCTATACAACTGCTGGCAACATGATAGGAGATGGGGTGAGTTCATCTCGGCGAAAATTGACAAGGGAGAGAAGTAGATGGATGGGGAAAAGATACTTATAGTCAGCCACGCACACCCCAAATTCAGTAAAGGCGGAGGAGAGATAGCGGCATACAATATGTATAAAGAGCTTTTGAGACAGGGTTTCGATGCATATTTTCTGGCCGCTCACTTCAGTGACAAGGCACACCATGGATATACTCCATTCTCTATCGTCAACGATAGGGAGATACTCGTCTATGCGACCCCGATGGACTACTATATAAACAGTGCGTACGATATGAGACATACATGGAAACACTTCAGAGAGTTGCTCGAAATGCTGGAGCCCGATATTATCCATTTTCACCACTATATGCATCTGGGACTGGAAAAGATAAGAGAGTGTCACAACTATCGTATGGCCAGACCGGATAGAAAGATAGGTATATTTCTCACTCTACACGAGTATATAGCCATATGTGCACACAATGGACAGATGGTGAAAAAGGGTAGCGGAGAGTTGTGTTACAGAGCGGATTATGTCGATTGTGCCACCTGTTTTCCCGAGAGAAGCGCAAACGATTTTTTTCTGAGGGAAAAATATATCAAATCTTTCTTCGAGCTCGTAGACCACTTCATATCTCCGAGCAATTTTCTCATAGATAGATATGTGAACTGGGGGATTCCGGCAGAAAAGATGACGATGTTGGAAAACGGTCAGGTCTATGATACGGAGAGTGTCGCATCCAAAAGAAAACTCGAAAAGGGTGAGAAGAGAAGCATATTCGGCTATTTCGGTCAGTTGAATCCGTTCAAAGGGATAGATATTCTGATGGATGCTGTCGGGAGACTCGATGAAGAGACGCTGAAAGATTTTCGCCTTCATATTCATGGTACCGGTATGAGTATGTGGCCACAGGAGTTTCAGGATAAAATAAACGAATCTTTCGAAAAGTATAGTGACAATGTCACCTTTTTCGGAAAATACGAATCGCACGAACTCCCTGCATTGATGGCAGAGGTCGATTGGGTAATCATCCCATCCATATGGTGGGAGAACTCTCCTCTCGTCATACAGGAGGCGTATAAATTCGGCAAACCGTTGATCGGTAGCGATATAGGTGGAATGGCTGAAAAGATCGTAGATGGTGTGACGGGACTTCACTTCAGGGCCAGAAATGCCGAAAGTCTCGCCCGTACCATAGAGAGGGCTCTCCGAGAGAGAGACCTGTACGAATCTCTTACGGAGAATATAAAAAAGCCGATATCGATAGAGGAGTCAGTCGATAGACACCTGGAGATATATGGAATCGACAGGAGAGTGTGACTTGGACTCTCCCGCGACTCGACAGGGTATCACTTTCCATTTTTCGTATCGTTGACATCCCCACTCTTCTTTTTGAGAATGGGTATCTTTTTGGGAGTACTCTTTTTCTTCAGTGTGATTGTGATGGTGTTCTCTTTCTGTTCGGCTTTTATCGTAGCCGGGTCCGCATCTGGTGGGAGGGTGAAACTCTGTACCGATCTACTGTTGGTATAGCTGATGATTTTACCGTAGTTTCCTTTTGTTTTCTCCTCTTTTGCATTGCTCGATACGGCTATCGTCAGCATTCCGTTTTCACTCGTGATATCTACTTTGGAGTTGGATAGATCGTTGACCTTGATATCGAGTCGGTAGTGGTCGCCTTTGTCTATGAAACCGGAGCTCAATACACCGGACGAGTGGACCAGAATAGGAGTATTCATCAATGATGCGTTTTGAAAATTCTTTTCGAAATTGCTGAAGAGAGCATCCATCTGTTTTTGCATCTGTCTCATCTGTTGCATCTGCATTTCGAAGATTCTATCCATCTGTGCGAATGGATCTGTCGAAGAGGCTGAAGCTATCGCGGTAGCCGTCACCAGAGCGAGAGCCGTTTTTATCGCATATCTCATCGTTTCCTCCTTTTGGATTTTTTATATCGTCACAGATCGCTATCTGAAGATAGATTCCGATCTTTTCCGATCTTTGCTCGGTAGCGATACAATGAAATCTTAGGAGTGGAAGTTTAACGGTTTTTTAATCGTATTTTACGATTTTGGGAGAGACTTTTGTAGTAAAAAGGCGGTATAGAGACCAGCGAGCAGAAGAGTTATCGTGATGAAATAGAGAGTCTCATATCCGAAATGTTTCAATATGGCACCGCCGGGAATGGAAAAGAAGAGTCCTATGGAGACTATCGTCGATTGGATAGCCACATATACCGGTCTCTTCTCTTCAGGCGCTATCTCTAGTACCAGATTCATATCGGCGTTTCTAAAGCCGTCAACGGCAATCCCGAATATAAAAAATATCATCATATAGCCATATTCACCGCCTTGGAAAAGGGCTATCGTAAAAGAGATGAGCATCAATGAGAAAGCGGTCATGAGCATTTTGGCGTATGAACTTCCGAAGCGTTTCCATAAAAACATATTTCCCGCCATACTTCCTATCATCTGAATGGTGATGAAACTGCCTATCAGCCATCCGTCGAGAGATATGGTCTCTTTGGCCTGCAGAATCACAAATGGCATCGCCAGCAGAAAAGAGTATCCCAGAAGAGACGCCGCTATCTGAATCTGTAGCCGTCTGTCGCTTCCGAGTATAGTACCGGCATTTTTCAGAAAGAGCGCGAAACTGCTCTCTCTACTGCTCACTCTGCTTTTTGCGGGCTCCTCGACGGTCGCGAATACTACGAGTCCTATGGACATGAAGAGTGAGCTGACCATAAACAGGAGTGCGTAGTTCGTCGGAGCTTCGAACGCCTGAAGTATCCATCCGGAGATTGCACCGCTGATGATGGCTCCAAGCGAAGAGAAGAGTTGACGGTTCGCCATGGTGCGTCCTCTCTGCTCTCTGTCGAAGAGTTTCGCCACGATCTCTTTGAAGTATATCCCTCCGAATCCTGCGGAAAAGGAGAATCCGAAGAGTCCTATACCTATCAGCCATAGAGTCAGTTCGGGGTTGTCGTCACCTATGAAAAATATCGACCCGCCTATCGAAAACCAGAAGAGAAACCTGAAGAAAAAGACGATTCTGAGATATGGGATGACTCTCGTGTAACTCTGTGCATAGAATGCAGCAAAGAGTTGTACAGCTATGGCTCCACCTCTCAAAAGAGAGGCGAAGAGTCCCACCAGAACGAGACTCGAGCTGAAGTGGTTCACTATCAGAGGGAGTATGGTAGATGGTTCGGCTACCGTTACCGCGAGTGAGAGAAAAAAGCCGTGTACGGCGTTTTTGAAATTGTTTACTCTATATGACACTCCGTCATCTACCTCTCGAAGCCTTCTCCTCTATCCCGCTCTTCCCAAAACGGCGGGATAGCTCCTGCCTCACTCTATCTGGAGTGACCTCTCTGTATCCGAGTCCTACGAGAGAGTGATATAGTAGATCGGCGGCTTCCGAAATCACACGCTCGTCACTCTCGTTTTCTATGGCTTCACATAACTCTCCAGCCTCTTCCCGTATCTTCTCTATCAGAAGATCTCTATCTGAGAGAAGTTTTGCCGTCCACGACTTTTCACCATCTTTTCCTCTCCTCTCCAGTATCGTATGGTAGAGAGTATCGACGATACCGTAGATTTCACTCGTATCGGCTATCTGATCATGTACGATCTTTCCGCCGGATGTGACGGATGTGAAAAAACAGCTCTCTCTGCCTGTATGACATGCGGCTCCTTTCTGGATCACTTTCATCAAAATCGTATCTGCGTCACAATCTATCAGAAGGTCCACGATTCGCTGGGTATGACCGGAGCTCTCTCCCTTCTTCCATATCCTCTTTCTGCTTCGGCTGTAGTAGTGGGCGTAACCTGTCTCCAGAGTCAGATTGTAAGCCTCTTCGTTCATATACGCCAGCATCAATACGCTGTTCGTTTCGCTATCCTGCGCAATGGCGGGAAGCAGGTCGTGTCTGTTCCAGTCTATCTGCATGTCACTCTCCGATACTCGTCGTTTTCTTTTTGTCTTTGGCATCTATCCAGATATTGGGTACCGCTCCTCCGGGTGTGAGGAAAATCTGGGCATCTCTGTTGGTCTTGAGAGCTTCGTTGAACTCTTTTTGTGTTTTGATCTGTTCGAGTTTCAGCAATCTGTCCGTAAGCGATTTGGATATCAGTATGTTGGCCTTCGCCTGGGAATCCGCCTCTATCCTGATTCTATCCGCTTCACCCTGCGCCTCTATCCTCTTCTTCTCCGCTTCACCTCTGGCGATTTCAGCCTTTCTCAGTGCATCCTGCTTCGCCTTCTCTTTCATCTGTTCGGCTATCGTGACCTCTTGTTTGGCTATCTGTACTCTCTCTATCTGATCTTTTATTTTTGGAGGCAGATCGATATTTCTGAGCTCTACCGAACTGAGTATCACGGGTCTGTCTTTTAGAGAGTTTATTGCATCTTTGATCTTGGTCTCTATCTGATTGGCTATCTCGTTTCGCATCTCGGGAAGCTGTTCGGCAGGATACTGCCCTATCACATCTCTGACCACCTCCCTGACTTTGGAGTTGATGATCTTTTCTTCCCAGATGCCACCCCATTTCGCTATGGTCTTCGGTACGACTTCGGGTCTGAGTCTATACTGTACAGCCAGATCTATGCTGACTCTCAACCCTCTTTTGTCCATCACGCCGATGGCTGGATTTCTTCGTAGTCCGCCTTCGTATCTGTTATAACTCTCTCCGATGGCGTTTCTTCTACTGTCGCTGTATGTGATCAGTCTTATTCTGGTATTGACGGGAAATATCTTTTCTATGACCGGTATGTAGAAGTGCAATCCGGGAGATAGCGGAGTCTCTTCGAATTTACCCATACGAACCTTGATACCGACCTCTCCGGAGTTGATCACTATGAATGGTTTGAAGAGAAAAAGCGCGATCAGAACGATCGCTATGACAATGAGCGTGCCGGCTCCCTTGCCACCCCCTATATGGTTGCCGAGATCGAAGCTTCCACCGGAGTTCTCCTCCTCTCCACCCGAAGATGGTTTTCTCTTTTTGAAATAGTCGTTCATATCTGCTGGCATCCGGGCAATCCTTTTCTGGTTTCTTCTCTGATATGGGGTATCCCTCTTATGGATACGCTCCCACTTTTCAAACTCTCTATTGGATGGGGAGAGTTAGATATATGTCAGATAATCGGCGTATCTTTCGTCTCTTCCATAGACGATATCGAAGTAGGAGCTTTGGATTTTTTTGGTGATCTCTCCCCGTCTTCCGTTTCCTATGACTCTATGGTCCAGGGAGTTCATGGGTGTGATTTCGGCGGCGGTACCAGTCAGGAAAGCTTCGTCGCATATATATATCTCATCTCTCGTGATATTGCGTCTCTCTACCACTATACCGAGATCTTCGGCTATCTCGAATACGGTGGCCTGGGTGATGGATTCGAGGGAGTTGTCGTTGGGTGGGCTGATCAGTTTTCCATCTCTTACGATAAAGAGACACTCTCCTGTGCCTTCGGCGACGAAACCGTTTTCATCGAGCATGAGAGCCTCTTCGAATCCATTTTCTACAGCTTCGTATTTGGCCATCTGGCTATTGAGATAATTGGCAGCCGCTTTCGCTTTTCCAAATGTACTTCTGTTGGGATTTCTCGTGATAGAAGAGGTGCAAACCTTTATTCCGTTTTCCAACCCCTCTTCTCCGAGATAGGCTCCCCACTCCCATGCCGCGATCATCGTATTGACGGGAGCGTGCGAGTGGTATAGCCCCATTACGCCGTATCCAAGATAGATAAGGGGTCTGATATAGACATTTCCACCGAAATCGTTGATTTTGAGAAGCTCGATATGGGCATTTTTGACCGTTTCATAATCCATATTCGGCTCGATAGCGACGATTTTGGCCGAATTGTAGAGCCTGCGACAATGCTCTTCGAGTTTGAATATGGCGAGCCCTCTTTCGGTGTGATAGGCTCTAGTTCCTTCGAAAACGGCATTGCCGTAGTGCAATGTATGTGTCAAAACATGTACTTTCGCATCCGTCCATGGAACCATCTCTCCATCCATCCAGATATATTTCGCTTCTGTCATACTCTCTCCAATCTGATATATAGAATATTTCAACCGTTGTTTCGGTGAACGGGTGGCGTGGTGCCGATTTCCGTAAATAGACAGAAGTGTATCCAAAGGGTGGTTAAAGCCCGATTACTGAGCGGTGATTGTCGTCGCCGGAGAGAATACTCTCCAGAGAGTCATTATGCGAATTTGAGAAATATTCCTATTGCCAGTGAATAGATGACTATGAGTGAGAGCATGATATAGTTGTGCCACTTTTCATCTATATCTATCACACTCTCCAGCCATTCGGTACTCTTCATCGCCGGATATATCATAAAAAGAAGCATCACTATACTGAATACGAGTGTCAAAACCAGATCTATATTGCTCACGATCCCACTCCATAGTAATTCTTTACGAATTCGATCTCTTTCTCGTTCATCAGTTCGACATTCGCCTTGACAGTTCCGTTGTCGTTCAGTATTTTCAGACTCTTTCCATCCAGACGAAGATGTCGTTTCGCCCACTCCCTCTCCAGATACTCCAGCCTTCCATAGAAGTTGACCGCTCCAGGCTCCTCTTTGAAGTCGGGATCGTCTTTTCTGAGAATTTTCAGACCCTTTATTCCGTTTTCTATGACGAACGGTTCATACTCTCTGACGATAGGATAGACTCTCTTGTCTCTATGGTCGGGTCTCCCCATCATAAAAGCCACCGCAGTGAGAAATACGAGGAGAAGGGCGATACCTATCCCCAGTTTTTTGGAAAACATAATAAAACCTTTACAATATAGTAATAATACCATTTATCGCACAGCTCGAGAAGATGACTTCAAGAACCGGTGCGCAATTATACACTATCGCAAGAGTGAGCGTTGGAGTTGATACAGGTCAAGAGATGGATTGGATGTCGGATATATACTCTCGAATATAATGAAATAGCCGTATTTGGAAAAGGAGAGGGTGAAGTATGAGAGATTTTTTCTATCTTGAGGGTGCCTACCTTATACTCGGTGGTATCGTCCTACTCGTCACACTCTTCATCACGACCAGACCTTTCATGTCCAAGACCGCTCCCAGAAACGGCCTTCTCGGAGTCGGTGCGGTAATTGCGCTTCTGGTGGGAGGACACTTCTATGTCACTACGACGAGAATGGCGGAAGTCAAAAACGCTTTTCAGAGTGGAAAAAGTGTACTATGCGAAAGCAGAATGCTCAGAAAGGCCGCCCAATATATAGAAATCAGAAAAGATACCGAAGCCAATTGGAGACTGGAAGGTGACGAATTCGTATCGGATAGTTTCGTGAGACCATTTCATACGGCAAGATGTATCGTCAAACTCTCTCCGGTGAAATTGTAGACTCATACTCTCCCTCCCATATTCGATATCGCTCGGTATGGTCGTATCGAGTTGCCGGTGTTACGATTTTACCCTGTTTCATCCTCTTGACAATCTTGTCTGCGCAATCTTGACAGCAGTCAATCTCTCTTATGGTCAAAAGTGTAATAATCCTATTATGCTTGCAGGAGCATAGTCGAAATTCAAGGAGTATCATTTGTTTGGAGAAGTCGTCGGATGGCCGGAGATAGCGCCTGACCAGTTTCTACCCATTTTCATCAGTGCCACCTTGGTACTTGTATTCGGAGTGGGTTATGCGGCGTTCATCACGCTCGGCAAGATGGGATTTTTTCCGAAAAAATGGATCCCCTTTGGATATCTGTTCTGGATACTGCAGACGCTCAGTCTATATGAGCTCGCCGTCCTGATTCACAGCAATCACTATACGACCAAAGTGTTGCTGGTCACGATGGTGGCGTATCTATTTGTGCCACATCTCTATTTCCATCTGATTACGGAATCGGAGAGACGGTACGAACAGAACGACAACGAAAAAAAACAAAACTAAGAAGGAGGAAAAATGGCTGACAAAAATATATCAGTCTGGACGAGCATCCCATTCTGGCGCCGCTCGGCTGCCTGGGTAACAGGATTCGCTACCATACTTCTGATCTGGCTCACTTTCGATACGATGGGACAGATAACGATGGGAACGGATAGTGATCTTAAAAACGGTATCACAAAAAGGATACCCGCTCCGACCGTGATCAATTATCACATCGATTACAAGATGAGCGAGAAGAGAGGTCTCGAAATCCCCGTCATCGGAGAGAAAGAGAAGTTTTTTGGAAAAGAGTGGAGCGAAGAGGAGGCGGCGAAACTACTGCACCTCGGAAAGCTGACATCACAGGCGAAAAACTGTATGAACTGCCATACGCTTCTGGGTAATGGAGCTTACTACGCTCCCGATTTGACCAAAGCGTGGCTCGATCCCATGTGGAAAGATGGCGGTACCATGCAGGCCATGACGGGTAAGAACAGCAAGGAAGAGGCGATGGCCGAATTCCTGATGCATCCCGATCAGTATCCCACGCACGCAAGAATGATGCCAAATCTCGGTATCACCAAAGAGGAGGCCGTAGGACTCGTGGCATTTTTGAAGCATATGTCAGCTATCGATACGAACGGTTTCCCCAGAGGATTCTCTAAAACAGCAAAAGAATTTGAAACAGGAGGAACTCATGCTCACTAGTATCAAAACTAACAATTTCCAGCAGAGCGAATCCAAAAAACTCGGAATGATGTATTTCAGAGTGGCAATAGTACTTTTCGGTGCTCAGTTGCTCATGGGACTCATCGCGGGTCTTCAGTTCCTCTTCCCCGAGTTTCTCTTCAATGTATTCGACTTCAATGTGGCGAGAATGGTTCACATCAACGCTCTTGTCGTCTGGATGCTCTTCGCGATGATAGGCTCCGTCTATCTGATGCTGCCCGATGAGACAGGTGTAGAGAAGCCGTTTGCAATCGGTCTCGGAAAACTTGGATTCTGGGTGCTTACAGCAGCTGTGACCGTAGTCGTACTCGTCTATATCTTCATCCAGGTAGGACCTGGAAAAGAGAGTACGATATGGTTCATCAACGAAGGTAGAGAGTATATCGAAGCTCCGAGATGGGCGGATATCGGTATCGTAGTCGTCGTTCTCATCTTTTATGCAAATGTATTCTTTACATATATGAAGGGTAAGAGAACGGGAATCATGACTGTCATGGTAGCCAACCTTCTCGCACTTGCAGGTCTCTATATCGCAGGTATGTTCTTTACGGACAATATCTCCGTCGACCAGTTCTGGTGGTGGTGGGTTATACACCTCTGGGTCGAAGCTACATGGGAAGTGTTCGTAGGTACACTCGCGGCTTACGCTCTGATCAAAATTCTCGATGCCAAGAGAGAAGTCGTGGAGATGTGGCTTTGGATAGAAGTTCTGATGCTTTTCGGTTCCGGTATTCTCGGTCTCGGACACCACTACTTCTGGATCGGTACTCCCGAGTACTGGTGGGAGATAGGTGCTCTCTTCTCGGCTCTCGAGCCCGTGCCTCTGGTCGCTATGTTCGTCCATGTCCTCTACGATTGGGGTAAAGAGCAGGGTCATGCCGAAGCCGGCGGTAAAGAGAGTGCTATCAAAAATGGTCCCGCTATGGCATGGATCACTACAAACGCATTCGGTAACTTCCTCGGTGCAGGTATCTGGGGATTCTTCCATACTCTGCCTCAGGTCAATATATATACACACGGCTCTCAGTTTACAGCCGCTCACGGTCACCTCTCTTTTTACGGTGCCTATGCGACGATACTGATAGGTATGATGTATCTTGGAATTCAGGAGGCATACGGACTCAAGAGGATGAAAGCCACTTTCAAATCCAAAATGGCTATATTCCTCACCACATTCGGTGTTCTCGGAATGACGGTAGCTCTTACGATTGCCGGATATGAGCAGGTTCTTGTAGAGAGAGCTGAGCTCGGTGCGGGATGGCAGGCATTCTTCACAGCACAGAATCTTCCCTGGTTCATTCAGGCTCAGGGATGGCGTGAAGTGATGGGTCTGGTTACATTCGTCGGATTCGTATATCTGTTCATCGATTTGCTCACTATAGGCAAAAAAGCTCAGCAGAGCGATAGCTAAGAGAAAGGAGAGAAAAATGTTCGAAGCGTGCAAAGATGTAGTGTGTAGCAACATATTCGCATGGCTGAATCAAGGTCCTTTGACCCTGACTCTTGCACTGCATACGATTATAGTCATTCCTATGTTCTGGATCTACTTCCAGGAGAAGAAGAAGCTGGAACAGGGAAAATAAATTAGGTGACTGAGATATTCCCAATCATTATATTAAAAGAAAAGATTGGTTAGAATATCTCAGGTAGAAGGTGCCGGGATCACCCGGCTTCCAAACGAACGGTGTCAAATCTATCAAAAGGAGAAAAGATGAGAATAGGAACAGTTCTGAGCTATGCAGCTGCAATGTCTCTCGCTATGACCGTAGCGAATGCAGGTACATCCAAAATGAATTTCGGAAAAATGTACGAGAAAGAGTGTCAGGGGTGCCACGGACCCATCCACCAGGGGGGTGTCGGTTCAGACCTCAGACCCAAGGCTCTGAAGAAGAAAAACAAGCAGATGCTCGTAGATACTATCATGAGCGGAAGACCCGGTACCGCTATGCCCTCATGGAAACATGCATTCAGTAGAGACGACGCCGCAGGTATGGTCGATTGGCTGATGAACTGGAAAAACACTGTGGAGCTCAAGCTTTCGCTCGATGAAGTCAAGAAAACATGGAAGAAGCTTGCGGATAGAGATGCTCTCTTCAAGAAATATTCCACTCCCGCCGATGTAAAAGATGTAAAGAATATCGTATTCGCCACTGAGCGTGATGCGTCTCTGGTCGACTTCATCGACGGTACAACTGGTAAGGTTCTCTCCAGACACAAGGCAGGTTTCGCGGTTCATGTTACTGTGACCAACAAGAGAATGCCCAGATATGCATACTCTATCAGCCGCTCCGGTAGATTGACTATGTTCGACCTCAACGCTCCCGGTCAGCCTGCTATAGCCAGCGTTCAGGTAGGTCAGGAGTCCAGAGGACTGGCTGTATCTCCCGATGGCAAGTATGTAATGGCCGGTAACTACAATCCTGGCGGTGCCGTTCTCTGTGACGCGAAGACTCTCGAGCCTCTGAAAGTCTATCCTACATCCAGCGTCATCGATCCTGATGGAAATATCGGTCCCAGCCGTGTCGCTTACATCGCCGATACACCTTACGCTCCCTACTTCTCCTTCGCTCTCAAAGATGGCGGACATGTCTATATCGTAGATTACAGCAAGCCCGACTTCCCAATCGTGGGTGATATCCCCAACATAGGTAAAATCCTCCATGACGCGTTCGAGAACGAAGGTAAGCAGATCGGTAGATTCGTATATGTCGCATCTCAGGGAAGCGACCTCATGGGTGTCGTAGACCTCAAGACCAAAAAGCTCGCGGCTAAAGTCTATACAGGTCCCGGTACCAAGCCTCACCCCGGACAGGGAAGCTCCTGGTACAACAAAGAGTATGGTCAGCTCAATGCAACAAACAGCATGAATGTGGGTGATGTCGTTATCTGGAATATGAAAAACGAAGTCGTCGCACATGTACCTACTGCAGGCGGTGGACTCTTCATCGGAACGAGCAAGGATACTCCGTATCTCTGGTCTGACTGTGTACTTGGAGGTAGCGCCAACTACAACAAAGTCTATCTGATCAACAAGCAGACTCTCAAAACCGACAGAATCATCGAAGTCGGCAAGAAAGAGGGTCGTCTGATAGATGCACATACCGGTAAAGTTCTTCAGAAGTGGGATGCCACTCAGTATGTAAATGCAGGTGGTAAAGAGCTGAAGTCCAAACTCTCCAAAGAGAAAGTACTCTCCTATACAGACAAGCCCGGCAAAAAGGTTGCCAAGCCTGTACAGCCGAGGCTTCTGCATGCTGAGCCTGCAAACCATGGTAAATGGACATTCATCTCCGAGTGGACTACCGGAAGAATCGGTGTCTATAAGTCTGATACAGGTGAGTTCGTCAAGTATATATACAACCTGACAACACCCACATTTACTTACTCTGTAGAGCATAGACAAGAAGTACCCGGCGCGTAATATCGCCATATCCCGCTCTCTCCCCGAGAGGGGGTGGGGGTTTTTGTGAGTGATCTGAGGATCGCTTACAAAAGTCATGGGGACGGCAAATGAAAAGAACTGTATCGTTATCTCTGCTACTGGCTGTAGCTCTGTATTCAGGAAGCTATAGAGACAATCACTCCTGCAAAGAGTGTCACGAAGATATCTACGATGAATTTACGAGATCATCACACTCCAAAACTTACTTCAACGATGAACTTCACAGAAAGATATCGAGAAAAGTCGACCGAACGAAATATGAGTGCGCTCCATGCCATATGCCGGCATCGGATAAATTGGCCGACCTCGTCAAGGGTGATGCCGTTCCCGATGAGAGTGATGTCAAAGAGAAAGATGGCATATCCTGCTTTTTCTGCCACACCATTGCATATGTAAAAGAGTCTCACAACCACAATATAAATCTGCCTGCCAGACAGGCGGATGGATATAAACCTTCTCTCTTCGGTTCTTTGGAAAATCCTGACGATAACGATAAACACTCATCCATAAAGAGTCCAATTTATCGCAAAAATGCATGTAAAGGCTGTCACTCTCACAAGAGAAACGGCAATGGAGTACTTATCTTCCGTGCGATGAAAGAGGGTGAGGGTAGCGAAGAGTGTATCAAGTGTCATATGCCGAAGATTCCCGGCGGTGTCGAAAAGATGAATAAAAAGAGTCGTATGGAGCACTATAGCCATCTCTTCCCCGGGATAAGAAATGAATCCATGCGCTCCAAAGCTGTAGATATGAACATCTCCGTCGATGGGAACAAACTGCATGTGACAATGCACAACAAGATGGGACACCCTCTCATCATACAGCCATCCAGAGCGAAATACCTCACTATAGAGATTCTCAGGGATGGAAAAGTTTTGTGGAAAAATTACAGAAAGTCACCGTCTGAGGATAGAGATGGTTACTTCGAATCCCGTTTCTACAAAGACGGTAAAGAGGTCGTGATACCTGCCGACGCGACCGAAAAAAGAGAGAACAATATAGATGCCAATGAGACGAAAGAGCTCACATACGATATACCTTCGCTAAAAAAGGGTGATATCGTCAAGGTATCTCTCTATGTAACTATCGCGAAATCCAAATGTGCAGGAGTTGTAGAGTTGGACGATACGACTGTGATGGAGCCTCTGTTGATGAAGAGTGTAGAAGAGGTAATTAAATAAGGTTTGATTATATTATAAATAATTGATCGAAATCAACTCCCTGAAAGGAGATGATTCATATAATGCATCATCTCATTAAATAGGAGTGATTATGTCTGATATACAGAAGAACGAAATAGAGTTAGCCGGTGCGACGGTTCCATTTTTCAACTACAAAGAGGGTGATACCGAGGTTTACGAATTCGATACATCCAGATGCGGACCTCCGGAGCCTATGGTAAACGCCATGACCGGTCTGAAGATGATAGACGGTCCCGACAAGAAGCTGGTTATGATAAACCACAAAAAGCCGATGGGACTTCTCGACAAGGTAGGCGCCAACTACGATGTGGCGACAGAGGATATGGACGACGGCCGTGTCAAACTCGTCTTCACCTACAAAGATGGTGAGAGCGAAAAGGCCAATCTCGACGATGCCAGCTGTCACGGGTAGATAGAGATGTTTTCCGTCTCCAGAGAGTATGCCCCGCCTTTTGGGATGATAGCTCCCTTCTTCGTACTCGGGACGCTCATCTATTTCGTAGCCGCCCTCTCTCTCCTGGGAATAGACCCCGGGTTGGGGCACTTCGATCCCTACATAGCCGGCTGGGCCCATCTCTTTCTGCTCGGTTTCGTGATGATGATCATCTTCGGCGCGATGGCACAGCTCATACCCGTCGTCGTGGAGGTGGGACACTATTCGGTCGATCTCTACTATGTGATATGGCCTCTTCTGCTTAGCGGTATGCTTCTGATGGTGGGTGGTTTCTGGAGTGCTCCGGCGATACTCCCATACGGCGGTCTGCTGGTCCTCGTATCGATGCTGATATATCTCTTCGATACGATAATGACGCTCAAAAAGGCGGAAAACATCACGCTGACGGTCAAGACGGCCGTTGCGGCCAATATCTTCCTCACGACCGGTATAGTCGTGGGCTTCGCGATGACGCTCGCCATCGGTGCGGGTGTGGAGCTGGATATATCGCGCTGGCTCGGTACACACGCCGTACTGGTTCTGGGAGGTTATGTACTCCTGACGATAATGGGGCTCTCGCTGATTCTACTGCCGATGTTCGGGCTCGCCCACGGTTTCGACCAGAAGCCGATTGAGCGCTCCTTCAATATCATGAGCGTGGCGGTGGTACTCCATCTGCTCTCCACCATCCTCAACATATCGTGGGGGGCGATGCTGGCCATGGCTCTGATATTCGCGGCGATTACACTCTACATATATCAGGTCTATCTGATATATGGAGTAAGAGCGAGAAAGGAGAACGATATCTGGGCCCGTTCGATGTTTTTCGGTTACGGCTCCCTCGTAGCTTCGGTGATACTGGGATTCGTCGCAGCGATATCGGGAAGTGAGAATATCCTGCTCTCGGCGGCCTGGTTTTTCATGATGGGATTCGTAGGATTCCTCATCACCGGCCATCTCTACAAAATCATACCCTTCCTCGTATGGTTCGAAAGGTATGCGCCTCTCGTAGGTAAAAAGAGGGTACCGATGCTCAACGAGATGTATCCTGTCAGAATGGCGGATTGGGAGTTCGGCTTCACCGCGATAGGCGTGGTGATAGCCGGTCTCGGTATATTGAGCGGATATAAAGATCTCTTCAAAGGTGGTTCTCTCCTGATAGTGGTGGGAGCGGGTTATATGCTGGCGAGCGTCTTCTGGATGCTGCGTTTCGGTAAAAACGAAGGAGAATGACGATGTGTGCGATAAGCAAAGAGCAGGTTTTCGATGCGATCAGAAATGTCATAGACCCCGAGGTGGGTTTCAATCTCGTGGAGATGGGGCTCATCTACGATGCCGTCATAGATGACGAATGCAATGTAAAGGTGGTCATGACCCTCTCGACCCGTGGATGTCCTCTGCACCAGATGCTCACACAGTGGGTTAAGGATGCGGTGGAGATGAGAGTCGAGGGTGTCAAAGATGTCGAAGTGGAGGTGGTCTGGGAGCCGGAGTGGAACATCTCCATGGCCGACGACAATGTAAAGAAGGCTCTCGGAGCTTTGTAGAGGATATATTTGATATAATCTCGCTTGTCATGACGACCTTTTCCAAGATGCAAAGCCCGGGTGGAGATATCACCCGGGAATTTACGGGAGCGAGATGAAAAAATATCTTCGTATCATTGCTATAATACTACTGATAACCACTCTTTCGATATATCTCCTCCTTGGGAGCGAGACCGGACGAAGCAGTTTCATACTACCTATAATCAATAAAAAGATATCGCATCTCGTAAAAGATCATGAGATAGTGGTCACTTCCGTAAAACCAGGATTGTCCACACTCTCCATCGATGCCGTCGTGGATGGTGAGATAGGTGTGAGAGTGACGGGGCCGGTCGATTGGTTGAGCCAAAGATTCGATCTCGTATATAGAGTAGATGCCGAAAAGATACCGTATGACGGTGAAATGCTTCCTGTAACTCTCGCTATAAAAGGTTATCTCAGAGGCGATCCTGACAAGATCGATGTAGGTGGAAAGGGAGAGATGATAGATGCTTCTGTCGTCTTTAAATTCGGTGTCGAGAAGGGTGTCGTCAAAGGTGTCAGGGCCAAAGTAGATGGTGCCGATATCAAAAGACTTTTGGCGCTATCCCGTTTTCCCCACTATGCGGACGGCAAACTCTACCTATATGTGAAAATTCCGGAAATCGGTTCGGATATTCCAAAAGGGCGATTGAAATGTATAGTCAAAAAGGGTATTCTCAAGAGCGAAACATTGAGGCGTGATTATGGATTCGATCTATACAGAGATACTCCTTTCGGGCTGATGGCGGATATGGGAGCCAAAGGAAAACACTACGAAGGCAAAGCGAGATTCAGCTCATCTCTGGCAGATGTGACTCTGGGGAGTATAACGGCCGACTCCAATCTGAATAGATTCAAGAGCAGTTACACGCTATATCTGCCAAATATGAAAAATCTTCAAAAGATATCAGGCGGTTTGCCACTGAGAGGCTCTTTTACACTTTCGGGCGGAGTCTATTATGGAAAGGGCGATGGCAGAATTCAGGTCAGCGGTTCATCCACCTCTCTCGGCGGAAATCTGAGATTTGTCTATGATAGCGATAGATTGAAGATGGTGATGAAAAAGTGTAGAGTGGAAAAGATCGAGAGGATATTCTCCATTCCGGAGGTGGCCACTGGAAGTGTCGATCTCTCGGTACTTCTCGAGAGTGTCGAAAAGATGAGAGGTCGGTTCGCCACATCGTGTAGAGCCAGAGTTTCGTCCAGGAGCATGAAACGGATATATGGAGTGGATATAGGTAGAGATATGCCTATCGAAGCGGGTCTCAAAGGGGTGACCGATGGAAGCATCGTCAAGAGTAATGCCGTCGTAGGTCTGGCGGGCTCGTCTCTGAAACTCGAATCTTTTACATATAGTTTCGATGCCGGTGTACTGCAGGGAGATTACAGCTTGAAAGTTCCCAATCTCTCGAGATTCTCTTCTCTCGCAGGTATCCCTTTGTCCGACCGTTTCGATGCGAAAGGTCGTATCACATATTTCGTACCCAAAGATTATATTCAGTTCGAAGCCAATAGTGGCAGTTTTGGAGGAAAGACCAGATTGGGCTATCAGGGCAAATCTCTAACTTTCGAAATGAGAGGAGCCGATCCCGATGCGATAGTGAAAAAGGTTTCGATGGAGCCCATCTTTAATAATGGCAGAGTGGATGCCGTGGTCAGTATGAGCGATATCGACTCCAAAAGAGGAAAGTTTAAAATGCACCTCAAAGGAAAAGCCGACAAAAGGGCATTGAAAAAGATGTATGATATCGATCTCGGAAGAGATGTCGGCTTGAATTTCACCACCTCCGGGATGATGGATATAGCTTCACTTCAGGCCAAAGCCGTACTGGATAGTGGATTGGGGAAGGTCTCTCTGGATAGAGTATCGTATAGATTGGCGGATGGATATATGACGACTCCCTACAACATCCATATAGAGGATTTGCGAAAACTTGAGAGTATCGTGGGTGGCAAATATTATGGCAAACTCGATCTCACAGGAAAGATGGAGCTCAGAAAAGGAAAACTCTTTCTCGACGGTCATGCGAGAGAGTGGGGTGGACAGGTCGATTACAGATATGAATCCGGTCTGATAAAAGGTGAAGCCGCAGGATTGGAATTCGCATCTCTTCTGAAAACGATAGGATATCCTCCACTCGTGAGGGCTACGGCCAATAGCCGATTGAAATACTCTATCTCTTCAGGTAAGGGGGAGATGAAAGCGTCCTTGACGCATGCACAGTTTCTCGATGGCAGATTTACCAAAATCGCAGATATGCTATTGGGTTATAGGTTGAGCGGTGTTCTTTTCGACAAAAGTGAACTGGTGTCGTATATCGAACCCAAACGGGTGAAGTTCGATTTTAAAGCGATATCACCAAAATTGAAAATATATTGTAAAGAGGCGATAGTGGATAGAGCATCCGATACGATAGATGCTGTCGTGACTATCGACAATCTCGGCAAAATCTACAAAGTCAGGTTGACAGGTCCCGTATCCAGTCCGAAAATGGTTCCCCAATATAGTGAAACATTGAAAAACGATATTGTAAAAGGTGCCGAAAAACTTATTGGAAAAGAGGGTATGGGAGGTGATGGTTCCATAGTGCCTCCCGATATCTCAAATCCTCTATATTGACAGGAGATTCGTTATGAAAAAAGTTATGAGAGAGTTGTATGGTGCGGGAATACTGTTTTTCTACTATTTCAAATGGCCTATGACAATCGGCTATCCTGTCTTGATAGAGTATCTCTCATATCCGAGATACTGGGTAATGGATATTTTGTGGATATACTCCATCATATTGATAGTCAAAGATTTCATATTCAAATTTGTCCTGAAGAGAAGTCATTGCGATTCGGCATCGTGCAATTCGAAGGTTAGAGAGAATAGTGGAAAAGCTGGAGAGGAGAAGTAGTGTATATGGGAACGAGATACCGAATGGTTGGAGAGTAGCGGATGGCATCGGGGAAGAGGAAAAGGTCGGGGAGGAAAAGAGTCAGACACTCGAGAGTACTCCGTTTCATTCCTACAATCGTCGTAATCAGTGTGACTATGACGATAATGCTCTTTTCATATATGGCCGATTTCGATGTGGATGAGCCCTCTCACGCTCCGGCACATTTCGGTATCAAGATAGCCGATGCGCCGAAAGAGATCAAAAAAGAGAGCATAAAGAGATCCCCGTTGGGTGAGATATCCGTCAAACCTACACGGGAAAAATCTTCTCTGGTTCAAAAGAGAGTATCGAACGAAGATAGGGTCAAAGAGGCGAAGATATCGGAAAAGAGAGTCCAGGAGAGAGAACCGGGAGTAGAGAAGAAGATATGTCAGGTGACCAAAAGGGTTATAGTCGGCGAGGAGTATCCCGCTGATGAGATGGGAGATGTCGATTTTGGATTGGTCGATTTGATCAATAGGGAAAAATCCAAAACTGAAAAAGCTGAAAAATCGAAAGCTGTTTCCACTCCTATGCGTCCCAAACTGGCGATAATCATAGACGACATTTCACATAGATGGCAGATGAAAAGGATACTCTCTTTTCCCTATCATATCACTCCATCCATATTTCCTCCTTCCGAGTTGTCATCGACGAGTAACAAGCTTGCAAAAGAGACGAGTCACCATATGATACATCTCCCAATGCAGTCTGCGAGTAGAAAATTCAACTCCATGAGGGGAACTCTATTCGTATACGATTCGAATCTAAAGGTAAAAAAGCGTATAGAGCAGATAAGAACTTTTTTCCCGGAAACGATATTTCTCAACAACCATACGGGAAGTGTTTTTACCTCCGATTACAAAGCGATGAAGAGATTGTACGGCTATCTCAGGGAAAACGGTTTCATATTCATCGATAGTCGTACGACAGGTCGTTCGGTGGTACGAAGAGTGGCTAGAGAGTATGGAGACCCATATATTTCGAGAGATATATTCATAGACAATGTCCAAAGCAGAGCGTATATATTGGGGCAGTTGAGAAAAGCCGTATCCATAGCGAAAAAGAGGGGGTATGCCATAGCCATAGGACATCCGCACAAGGCGACTTTCGACGCGCTCAGGCATGCCGAAAACATATTGAGAGGGGTCGATGTGGTCTATATGGATGAGTTGTACGATTACCTGTATGGAGATGGGGGGAGATGAAAAACGGGATAGGCGGTGTGGATTTCCACATAGAGTCTCTGGAGAGTATGAAGCGGTATCCCAAAGAGTTGTGGTATATCGGTAATCTTTCCCTTCTACAGAGACCGAAAGTCTCTATCGTAGGTACGAGACGACCATCCGCATATACAAAAAAGCTTACGATGGAGTTGGCTTCCGCACTCTCGGCAAGAGGAGTGGTTGTCGTGAGTGGTGCCGCAATGGGGGTGGATGCACTGGCTCACAAAGGAGCCGGTCACTCCAATACCATAGCGGTAGTTGCCAATGGTCTCGATATCAGATACCCCTCTGTAAATGGAGAACTCATCGCCGGTATAGAGAGAGATGGTCTCGTGATGAGTATGTTCGGAGAGGGGAAGAGAGCCGCATCGTGGAGTTTCGTAGTGAGGAATGAGATGGTGGTGGCACTCGGAGAGATTCTGGTGATAGCGGAAGCGGACGAAGATAGCGGAAGTATGAGTAGTGCGAAATACGCTTTGCAGATGGAGAAGGAGATTTTCGTGTTTCCGCAAAGACTCTACGAGAGTTCCGGTACCAACGGATTGCTCGAAAGAGGAGAAGCCAGCGCCATATACGATATAGAGAGATTCGCTTCCCGTTTCGGTTCACCAGTATCGGCAGATACCGTGCTCGATGAGTTTTTCTTTTTCTGTCAGAAAAATCCCACTATAGACGAAGCGGTGACTATATTTGGCGAGAGAGTTTACGAAGAGGAGCTCGAAGGCAGAATCGTTGTGGAAAATGGGAGGATAAGGCCCGCCTGAGACGACGGGACCATATAGTATCTCTAAAGCTTTTTCGCTCCCGTTTCGTTAGAGGCGTTTTTGATTGTCTTACTCTTTTTATCTATCTCCACGATGAGGTCTCCGAGAGCCTTCTCATCGAGCATACCCACTTGCATCGTAACTACATTTCCACTACCGTCGAGAATCAACAAAAATGGTATATTACCGGTCCAACCGGATCTTTTGATTATATAGTTGACAAAATCATTGGCGTCTTCATATGTGGAGATATCGTAGTTTATACCCTTGTTTTCCACGAATCTTTTCAGAATATCTCTATCTGTATCCTGCACTTCGATTGCGAGCATGGCCAGTTTGTCTTTGTACTTTTTGTTGAGATTTATGTAGTGCGGAATGGATAATCGGCATGGTGGACAGTGTGTACCCCAAAACTCCACGAATACCACTTTCCCTTTATACTCCTCTATATCCAGACCGTTGTCCGTACCTTTTATATGCAACTCTTTACCTTCGAGTGTCTTGATGACCATGGTATCGTTCTCTGACGCTGACAATATACCACCGGCAAACAAAAATGCGAAGACGAAAACAAAAATTCTCCTCATATTTCCTCACTTTTCAATAATATTTGATGTATTCGGGGAAAAACACCTATCTCCCCTCTCCTCGACTGAAATACATCATATGTCGATTATACCATAAGGGAGTGAAATTGACTATATTTTCTATATGTGATACATTTGCATATGAGAGATTGTGTTTAGATGAAATGGAAAGAGGTGGCAATGGAAAATCTCTTGTCCGAATCTCTCGAATCTCGGATATGCAATCGAAGCGATGGAGTGAATGATATGAGAGTCGCATCTCTGGATATAGGGTTGAAGCGGATAGGGTTGGCGGTCACATATGGCAGGGGTATAGTCTTTCCCCAGGAAGCCATAATCAGAAAAGGCCGAAATCAGGCGGCTCGCGATGTCACAGAACGATTGAGAGAGTTGGAAGTGGATACGATAGTCGTTGGAATTCCTATCGGTGGGAGCAGTGAAGAGGAGATGCGAAGGAGAATAGAGCACTTCATCTCTCTTTTGGATATCGATGAAAATATAGAGGTACACTATCAGGATGAATCCGGATCCTCCATGGAAGCGAAAGAGTCCATGAGGGGAGTGATCAGAGAAAAAAGAGATGGAAGGGTCGATTCCATAGCGGCGAAAATCATACTAGAAAGATGGCTTGAGTCCGGATGTGGCTCGAATACGACCATCGGCCGATTATCATAACAAAGGAGTTCTAAATGTTGAAAGATATCATATATTTGGGTCTTGGAGGTGCACTTCTGGCTCGGGAAAAGATGATGGAAGAGTTGGAAGAGATGGTGGAGAAGGGCAAAATAGCCAAGGATGATGCCCGCAAATTGGCAGAAAGTGCGAAAGAGAGAGGTGAAGAGGAGGAGAAGAAGCTCAAGGAGAGTATCGCATCGATATTGAAAGAGGTGCTGGAAGAGATGAACCTCGCTACGAAAGAGGATATCGAAAGGATAGAAAAGAAACTTTCGGAGAAGATGTAGTTGTACTATTATCTGAGAGCTTTTCGCCCGTCGAGAGTATTGGAGATTTTCGGTTTTCTACTCTCGGTCACTCTTCTAATCCGACATAGACAAGAGTGGTTTTTCTATAAGGTGCTCTCTCCCGGAGAGCTCAAAAACAGAGTGAACGGCCTGGGCCCCAGCTTTATTAAACTTGCACAGGTTCTTGCTACGAGAGCCGATTTTTTCGACGACGACTATCTTGAAGAGCTCAAATCTCTGCATGACGATATTCCTCCGATGAACAGTGTGGAGATGCAGGAGGTGCTTGTAGAGTCTTTTCCGGGAGAGTGGCCCTTTTCGAGATTCGATAGAGAGCCGATCGCGAGTGCCTCCATAGGGCAGGTTCACTACGCAATCTTGAAAGAGGAAAATGTGGAGGTGGCGGTCAAGTTCAGGCGAAAAGGCGTCGCCGAACTCGTCTCTGCCGATATGAAAATTCTCGGGTTTTTCAATACTCTGTTCAGACCTCTCTTCTCCGGCTATACGAGAAACTCGATCGATACTCTCATTTTAGAGTTCGGGGAGATGATAGCCAAAGAGGTCAGTATGGAGAGTGAATTGGCGAACCTGAAGAGTTTTTCCAAAAGTTATGCGGACTCTTCCATAGTCTTTCCAAAGCCGTACGAAAAGTACTGTAGTGACAGTGCGTTGGTTATGAGTTATGAAAGAGGAATCAGATTCGATGATCTCGATGGGATGAAAAGCCGTGGTATCGACTATATGGAAGTGATGGAGAAGTTGATACTATTCTACACGGAGCAGATGCTCGTGAAGGGTTATTTCCATGCCGACCCGCACCCGGGCAATCTTCTCGTCAGGGATAAAGGGACTCTGGTACTCCTAGATTTTGGAATGGTGAAAAGGATTGGAAATCCGGCGAGAATAGCGATTATAGAGATGGTGAAATCGGCACACGAGGAGGATTTCGATCTATATATTTCGAGCTGTAAAAGGTTGGGGGTGATCAGCTACGAAGCTCCCCAGGACAAGATGACGGAGTTGGCTCAGAGGATGTTCGATATATTCAATGATGACAATCTCGATGCTATATCGATGCAGGAGTTGGCATTCGGAGTGATGGCTTCTATGAGAGATTTTCCTTTCAAACTGCCTCAGGAGGTGATCTATATATTGAGGGCCAGTGCTATAATCGAAGGGTTGGGAACGAATTTCATTCCCAATTTCAACGGTATCAAGGATATTTTGCCGATACTTCAGAGAAACATCCCCAGAGCGTTGGGGATAGATAAAAATATCTTCGAGCTTGTCAGAGACGAGATTCCATCCATTCCTCTGAGAGTCGAACAGTTCGGAAATGCGGTGCAGAAGATAAGTGAAGACGAGATGAGGGTGCATCTGAGTGATAGACAGCTGGAGTGGTTGGAGAGTAGAGTGGAGAGTAGAGTCAGATATGAAAAGAATTCGATGCTGTTGATAGCGCTCTCGTTTTTTATCCTGCTTGTGGATAGAAGCTATATGGAACTTTCCATCTCTCTTTTCGCTCTGGGAAGCTACAGAATCATATTCAGATAAACGAAACGATTAAATTTTTTTGGTATCATATGTATAAATCTCCTATATTAGGAAAGTATGATGAAAAAGTATCCACCTTTCAGAAAACCCAGAAAAAAAGGATTGACGCTTTCAGTTGCTACGATAATGAAAATGAAGCAGTCGTGGCTTGAATTTTTCAGTTCCAAAAGTTACAAGATGTACATGGGACAGAACAAACTTCCGGGATTGGGAGTATATACACTCAACGATCCAGATTTCGTGCATCGTGCTCTGGTGGAAGATTCGGAAAAGTTTTCACAGCACGATATCGTAGGTAAAATCCTAAAACCGGTCGTTGGTGAAACCATATTCATCGATGATCGCAATAGGCTTGGAGAGATAGAGAATATCGTTATATCGGGTCTGGAGGCACTGGGGGATGAGAAGATTGCCTCTATTGTCAACAATGCCGTAGATGAGATGATCAAGAGACTCTCCAAACGAAAAGAGAAGAGTCTGGGAGTGACACATATTGAGAGGGAGATGAGTGTGGTATGCTCCGATATAACGAGCAGGCTTCTCTTCGACGAGAAGATCAGGACCAAGGATATAGACAAAATCCTCTCCTCTTTCGCTTCTTTCCAAAAAGATACCGCTGCCAATATAATGTTGAATGTATTCAAGATAGGTAGCTGGTTGAATAGTGGTAGCTCCAACCGGAGAGCTGTCGAATCGGCATTGAAAATCAGATCGATTATGGAAAATTTTACAAGCAGGTGTGAAAAAAGGTACAAGAGTGGAAAATGTAACGATACACTCTATGCATATTTGAGATCTGCCGAACTTCCCTCCGGAAAGAGATTCGATGAAAAAGAGATGATGGATATTGTCTCGCTTATCTTTCTGCTCAGTTATGAGATTATATCGTCATCGTTAAGCTGGGCTCTCTATCTGATCGGAGCTTATCCCGGTTTCGCTCAAAAGTGTAGAGAGGAGATCGAGGAAGAGGGTGGAGACAAGATCTTCGAAATGCCCAGGAGTTTCAAAAAGATGAAGAGAGTTCAAAGACTCATGAAAGAGACGAAAAGGCTCTATCCACCTGTCGGATTGATGGCGAGACGAGTCGAAGAGAGTATGGAGATTCGAGGCAAAAAGATCAAAAAGGGTGATTTTATATTTATATCTCCATGGCTGATACACAGGCACAAGGAGTTTTGGAGAAACCCAAATCAGTTCCTACCAGCGAGATTTTCAAAAGGTGAGCCGTTTCATGAGTATGCCTATCTGCCATATGGCACATACGATATGGATAAAAGATTCAAAAAGCTTCTCAAGACTATAGAGGGGATAGTCATAGGCAAGATGTTGAGAGAGTTCGACATAGAAGTCAGTGACGAGTGCAGCGAAGAGCTCATAGCCTCCTTCACTATTACACTCGAAGGCGGTATTCTCCTATCTCTCAAAAAAAGATGACAATAGCATAGATGAGATAGGGAGTGTCATACTCCCTATCTATCTCTCTTCCATAGACCGAATATTCCAAAATAAAAACTCTTCTTTTCTCTTTTCAATGCCTATATCCGCATATGCCCGTAGCAGAGTACGCCTTGAATCCATAATAGACAATTAGCTGTGCGTATCTGGAGAATAGGGGCATTCGGATTGGGATGGATGTATCACTTCCTTCATCTCGAAGGAGTCGTCGTTGCCCTGTCATTCAGAGAAAAATGCCCATTCTGGCCTGATGTACGCTATAAAGTGGTGGGGAGATGGGGTGAGTGGGTTTGGGGGTTGAAATCTCTCTTATATAATGTAAGTCAAATCATTCTCAGGTGGCAAAAACGGAAATTTTTTAAAATTTTGAGGATTTTTTTGGAAAAACACTTGACAAGTGGGGAATTTTGTCATATAATACGCGTCCACAA